>Ga0209006_10000170_pt1 | contig 69525 bp, 66 predicted proteins | sample JacPin_JW_Ref_O2_FD_188567 | JGI IMG/M metagenome (GOLD analysis project Ga0209006, IMG submission 188567) | Forest soil microbial communities from Algoma, Ontario, Canada - Jack Pine, Ontario site 1_JW_Ref_O2 (SPAdes) (version 2) | ecosystem: Environmental > Terrestrial > Soil > Boreal... | reverse complement strand
CGTTCCCTTCTCTCGCGAAGCGGGAGAAGGTGGTCGGCGGAGCCGACCGGATGAGGGGCGGCGCAACGTCTCGGCTCCATCTGCCGCCGCCTGCCGCCCGCACGAAGAGTATGGGATGGATAAGATAACGAAGAAGATATCGGGAGACGGCCATGAACGACTTCGCCATCAGCGACGATTTCCTCGCAAGCCAAAACGCCCCGCGGATCGCCCCGCTCGAAGAGGACTATGCCGCTCTCGCCCGCACGCTCGGCCGCCGCGGCCTCGACGCCGAAACGCTCGTCAAAAAGATCATGGCCTTCGCCATCGCCATCCCGACCTGGGGCGTCGGCACGGGGGGCACGCGCTTTGCGCGTTTTCCCGGCCCCGGCGAGCCGCGCCATCTCTTCGACAAGCTCGACGATTGCGCGACCATCCACCAGCTCGTGCGCGCGACGCCAACCGTCTCGCCGCATTTTCCCTGGGACGCGACCAGCGACTACGCCGCCTTGCGCGAAACCGCCGCCGCGCGCGGGCTCGGCTTCGACGCGGTGAATTCCAACACGTTCCAGGATCAGCCGGGCCAGAAGCATTCCTACAAGTTCGGTTCGCTGTCGCATGTCGATGGCGCCGTGCGCGCCCAGGCGGTCGCCCACAATGTCGATTGCATCGCGATCGGCGAAAAGCTCGGCTCGAAAGCGCTGACGGTGTGGATCGCCGACGGCTCCAATTTCGCCGGCCAATCCAATCTCACGCGCGCGCTCGATCTTTATCTTGAATCAATGCGCGAGGTTTACGCCGCTTTGCCCGGCGACTGGCGCGTCTTCCTCGAACACAAGCTTTATGAGCCCGCTTTCTATTCGACGGTGATTTCCGATTGGGGAACGAGCTTTGCGGCCGCGCAGGAACTCGGCCCCAAGGCGCAATGCCTCGTCGATCTCGGCCATCACGCGCCCAACGTCAATATCGAGCAGATCGTCGCGCGCCTCGTGCGCTTCAAGAAGCTCGCCGGCTTCCATTTCAACGATTCGAAATATGGCGACGACGACCTCGACGCCGGATCGGTCGAACCGTTTCGTCTGTTCCTGGTCTTCAACGAATTGATCGACGCTCAGGCGCGCGCCGCCGAAGGCTTCGCGCCGGCCTATATGATCGACCAGTCGCATAATGTGACCGACCCGATCGAGAGCCTCATGCAATCGGCGGTCGAATTGCAACGCGCCTACGCGCAGGCGTTGATCGTCGACCGCGACGCGCTTGGCGCGGCGCAGCGCGCCAATGACGCGCTCGGCGCCCATCTCGAACTGAAGCGCGCTTTCACCTCCGACGTCACGCCCCTCCTCGCCATGGCGCGCCGCCGCGCCGGCGGCGCCATCGCCCCGATCGAGACCTATCGCGCGTCAGGCTATCGCGAGCGCAAGGCGAAGGAGCGGCCGGCGGTGGCGGGAACGTCGGCAGGGATCGTGTAGCGGCGCTTGCATTGGCCCGTGCAGCGACTTTTCGGCGTGACCCACCGTCATTGCGAGGGAGCGAAGCGACGAAGCAATCCAGACTAAGCCGCATCATGACCGGTACGTATTGCTTCACCTGGGCCCAGAGAACCAAACCAGACGAAGGCTCTCATAAGCTCAGCCTGGATTGTTTCGTCGCTTCGCTCCCTCGCAATGACGATGAAGCGGTTCCGGCACGCAACAGCCCGTCCTACTTCACCGCAACCCCGGGCGCCAGCAGCAGCCGCTCGATCGTTTCATCCATCACGCGCGCGATATCGACGTCGGCCGCCAGCGTGACCACATCCGCCTCGCCCTCCGGGGATTCCAGCGTGGCGAACTGGCTGTCGATCAGCGAGGCCGGCATATAATGGCCTTTGCGGCCGGCGACGCGCGCGCGCATCATCGCCTTATCGCCCTTGAGGAAGAGAAAGCGTAAGGGTTGGCCGACGATGGCGCGCAGGTGGTCGCGATAGACGCGCCGCAAAGCCGAACAGGCGACGATGGCGCCGTCCGGATGGGCCGCGACATCGGCGAGGAGATGGCCGATGCGGTCGAGCCAGGGCGCCCGGTCTTCGTCGGTGAGCGGCACGCCGGCGGACATTTTGGCGCGCGCGGCGGGCGAATGAAGATCGTCGCCGTCGAAGAAGGCGATCGCCCGCGCCCTGGCGATCGCCAGCCCGACCGTCGTCTTGCCGCTCCCCGAGACGCCCATCACGATCAGCGTGAAGCGCGGAGCCGATTGAAGCTGCGGCGCAGTCGCCATGAGGCATCCCCCCTCTTGAAACCGGAAGCGTTCGGCCCGGTTCTATCGCCGCTGGTCCTTGCCGCCAAGCCCTCCGCAATAATGTTGACAGCGCCGTGCCCGCATCGCAACTCTCGCCGCCGCAAACCTGAGCCCTGAAGGAGCCGCCATGACCGACGCCCCCAACACAGACATTCGCGTGCTTGTCGTCGGCCTCGGCACGATGGGGCTCAGCCATGCCAGGGCCTATCATGCGATCGACGGCTTCAAACTCGCCGGCCTGTGCACGCATAATTCGTCGGCGCGCGCCGACCTCGCCGCCGAATTTCCCGATGCGCCGCGTTTTGATGATTTCACTCATGCTCTGTCGATTTTGAAGCCAGACGCCGTCGCGATCTGCACCTATACCGAGAGCCATGCCGAACTCGCGATCCAGGCTTTCGCCGCCGGCGCGCATGTGTTTTGCGAAAAGCCGCTCGCCGACACGATGGCGGCGGCCGAGCGCGTGGTTGCGGCGGCCAAGGCCTCCGGCAAGGCGCTGCTGGTCGGCTATATCCTGCGCGTTCATCCCTCCTGGACGCGCTTTGTCGAGATCGGCCAGTCGCTCGGCAAGCCGCTGGCGATGCGCATGAACCTCAACCAGCAATCGTCCGGCTCGCATTGGAACGTTCACAAGAACCTGATGCGCTCGACCTCGCCGATCGTCGATTGCGGCGTTCATTATGTCGATGTGATGTGCCGGGTGACGCAGGCCAAACCGGTCGCGGTCCACGCGGTCGGCGCCAGGATGAGCGATGAGATCGCCGCCACCATGTATAATTACGGCCATCTGCATGTCACGTTCTCGGACGGTTCGGTCGGCTGGTATGAGGCGGGCTGGGGTCCGATGATGAGCGAGACCGCCTATTTCGTGAAAGACATGATCGGCCCCAAGGGCTCGGTGTCGATCGCCGCCAAGGAAAGCGCGGACGAAACGCCCGCCTCATCCAGCCATGACGGCCACACCCGCACCAATGCGTTGCGCCTTCATCACGCCGCCCTGAAAGCCGATGGAAGCTTCGCCAAGCCCGACGAGATCATCACCACCAGCGAGGAGCCTGGCCATCAGGATCTCTGCACTCTCGAACAGAGGCTGTTCCTCGATGCGATCGTTAACAAGCGCGATCTTGCCGTGCATCATGAAGAGGCGCTGAATTCGCTGCGCATCGTCTTCGCCGCCGACGAGAGCATCCGCACCGGCGAGGTGGTGAAGCTGTAGAGCGGCGGCACGGCGACAAACGCCGCGCTGGCCATCGCCGCGAGGCGCGCTATGATCGAACCATGACCGAAGCTGAGATTGCCGAACTTGCGAGCTGGGTTGCCGAGGCGGGCCTCATCGGCTGCTCGGAGACCGCGCTGGTCACCGGATTCTGCCAGCGCGCCATCGCATTTGGCGTGCCGCTCGCCCGCGCGATCCTGTTGATCGACACGCTGCACCCGATCTACGAAGGGCGGGCGTTTCGCTGGGGACGGGACAAGGCGGAGGCGACTCTCTCCGAATATGGGCCGACGACGGAGGGCGACGCGGCCGATCGCTGGCGCAGCAGCCCGTTCTTCCGGCTGCGCGATAGCGGCGAAACTTTGCTGCGCCGACTCCTCAACGCCAAAAGCCTCGCCGAATTCCCCTATTTCAGCGAATTTCCCGCTGAGATCACCGAATATGTGGCGATCGTCAATCCGTTCGCCGCCGACGGCGCGATCGGCGAGATGGATTGCTTCTATTCCTCATGGATGACCGATCGCGAGGGCGGCTTCGCCGACAGCGATGTAGACGCGTTGCGGCGGCTGACGCCGTTCCTTGGGCTGGCGATCAAATCGGCCTCGCTCGGCCGCATTGCCGCGACCCTGGTCGAGACCTATCTCGGCCGCGACGCCGGACGGCGCGTGCTCCGGGGTCGCATTGCGCGCGGCGTCGCCGACCGGATCGAGGCGGTGCTGTGGTTCAGCGATTTGCGCAACTACACCCGCATTTCCGACACGTCGTCGCCCGAACATATCATCCCGATGCTCAATGATTATGCGGACGCGGTGGTTTCGGCGATCCACGAGAATTCCGGCGACGTGCTGAAGCTGATCGGCGACGGCGTGCTCGCGATTTTTCCGGCCGAAGAGCGCCAACGCGCCTGCGCGGCCGCGCTCAGCGCCGCCAGAGCGGCGCAGCAGGCCGTCGATGCGCTGAACGCGCGTCGCCGCGGTCAGGGCCTGCCGGTCACTGAAATGTATCTCGGGCTGCATATCGGCGAAGTGTTTTACGGCAATATCGGCAGCAAGGAGCGCCTCGACTTCACCGTCATCGGGCCGGCGGTCAACGAGGTCAGCCGGATCGCCGCAATGTGTCGTTCCGCCGATCAGCCGGTGCTGCTGTCGACGGCCTTCGCCGCCACCGCCAGCGAACATCATCCGCTCGTCTCATGCGGGCGCTACGCGTTGCGCGGCGTCGGCCGGCCGCAGGAACTGTTCACGCTCGATCATCCGACGGAGCTGTGAAGCGCATCCTGGGACCGCGGGCGTTCCGCCCGCCGCCCTTGACGACCATGAGGACGCGACTGCCGCTGGGAAGAAAGAGCGACCGGGGACGCTCGCGATCCCAGCACGCTCCCGCTCTACCGACCCTTCGAGCGTACCTTGCCAAAATGCCAGGCGAGAAACAGCGCGCAGACCAGCACGCCGAGGCCGACCAGCATCCATTCGGCGACGACTTCGGAGCCCTTGGGCGCGAAGGACCACAGAAGTGCGAAGCCGATGGCGAGATTGGCGAAGCCCCAGACGACATTGACGAGCGGCGAGGATTCGCCGATGCCCCTTGGCGTCGCGAACGGACTCTGGAACCAATGGCCGCTGATGCCCTGGACGAAATGAGGAATTCCATTGGCGAGCAGCAGGCCGCTGACGAATTGCAGGAGGTAGACGTGGAGGGGCAGGTCGAACATTTCGGCTCGCTTTGTTGAGTTTCAGCACGCGGCGCGCTTGCCTTGCGGCATGGCGCGAGCGTCGGCGCCGCTACTTCGCATAGACGTAAGGGCCGCCCTTTTCGATCGCCGTTTTATAAGCCGGGCGCGCATGGATGCGTTCGACGAACGCCTTCAAACGCGGCCGCCCTTCGAAGGCGCCGCCGCGCTGCGCGCCCGTTTCGAGCGGAAAGCTCATCATCACATCGGCGGCGGAAAATTCCTCGCCGGCGAAATAGGTGGATTTGCCAAGCTCGCCCTCGAGGAAATCGAAATGGTTGGCGAGCTGCGGGTCGACGAAGCCGATCTGCGCCCGCCGCGTGATGTTCTTCACCATGCCGCGCAAAAACACCGGCGAGCGGGAGGGCATCACGCTGAACACCAGCTTCATCAGCAGCGGCGACATCAACGAACCCTCGGCGTAATGGAGCCAGAAGGTCCAGCGCAGGCGCTCCGGCGTTCCCGCCGCCGGCCGCAGCTTGCCGCCCGCCTTGTCGACGAGATATTCGACGATCGCGCCGGTCTCGGCGATGGTCACGTCGCCCTCGGTGACGACGGGCGACTTGCCGAGCGGATGAACCGCGCGCAATTCCGGCGGCGCCAGCATCGTCTTGGCATTGCGCTGGTAATGTTTGATTTCATAAGGCAGCCCCAGCTCTTCGAGCAGCCAGAGCACGCGCTGCGAGCGCGAATTGTTGAGATGATGGACGATCAGCATGGGCGCTCCGCGGCGGCGTCGCCAGCCTTATCCCGCGCGGCGATGTCTTGCACAAGGAGCATGGCGGCTGCGCCGCCGGCCCGTGACCAATAAGCGCGCATAATCGAGCGAACCTTGCGCATTTATTATGCGCCGCACAAAGGCGGCCGCGCACGAAGCCGCTTAACGCAGCCGAAGGCGGCCATATCCCTGCAATTCCTCAGGAAATTATGGGTTTGGCATGGCGATTGCTGAGTGGGCGCTTTGCGCGCCCACTGGCGGACAAATGGCGTAATCATCATGAGCGGCGATTTCACCGCGGAGCAGAAACTTTATCTCGAAGGCTTCGCCTCGGGCCTCAACGCGCGCACCGCGGCCGGCGGCTCGTCGCCTGCCGCGCCCGCGCCGACAGGTCCCGACGCGCCCCATTTCATCGCGCAGGATGCCGTGACGAAAGCCGGCAAAAAGCTTGTCGACCAGGAGAAATGGAAGCGCGAGGGCCATCCTTTCGACGCCTATGCGAGGCTGAACGATCAGGCGAGGCGCGACGAATTTCCCAAACCCGCCGACAATTTCCGCTGGCGCTATTACGGGCTTTTCTACGTGGCGCCGGCGCAGGACAGCTACATGTGCCGCCTGCGCATCCCCAACGGCGTGCTGACGCATTGGCAATTGGCGGGAATCGCCGATCTCGCCGATCAATGCGCCGGCGGCTATGCGCATGTGACGACGCGCGCCAATCTCCAGATGCGCGAGATCGCGGCGAGGAGCGCCGTGGCGATCGTGGAGGGCGTGCAGAATCTCGGCCTCACCTCGCGCGGCTCGGGCGCCGACAATATTCGCAATGTCACCGGCGACGCCACGGCGGGCATCGGCGTCGATGAACTGATCGACACCCGACCCTATGCGCGCGCCTGGCATTTCCATGTGCTCAACCAGCGCACGCTCACCGGCCTGCCGCGCAAATTCAACGTCGCCTTCGATGGCGGCGGCGCCATTCCGACGCTCGAGGAAACCAACGATATCGGCTTTCAGGCGGTCGAAATCGCCGACGCCGGCGTCGGTTTCCGCCTGATGCTCGGCGGCATCACCGGACATCGCGATCTCGCCGGCGATACCGGAATCATCGTCAAGCCGGAAGAGACCACCGAGATCGCCGACGCGATCGTGCGCGTCTTCATCGCCGAGGGCGACCGCACCAATCGCACGAAGGCGCGGCTGAAATATGTGCTCGACCGCGATTCGGGCGACGGGCGCGGCTTCGAGACGTTTCTGGCGCGTGTGGAAATGGTTCTGGGGCGCAAGCTCTCGCGCGTCGACCCCGCGCGCATTCTGCCGCGGCCGCCTCAGGACCGGCAGGCGCATATCGGCGCGCATGCGCAGAAGCAGGCGGGCCTCTCCTATCTTGGAATCGCGCTTCCTGTCGGCAAGATGACCGCCGACCAGATGCGCGCGCTCTCGGGCATTGCGCGCGAATGCGGCGACGGCGATATCCGTCTGACCGTCTGGCAAAACCTGCTGATATCGGGCATCGCCGAGGAAAAGCTTGCCGCCGCCAAGGCGCGGGTCGAGGCGTCGGGTTTCGGCTGGCGGGCGTCCTCCATCCGCGCCGGCCTCATCGCCTGCACGGGGTCAAAGGGTTGCAAATTCGCCGCTTCCGACACCAAGCGCCATGCCGAGGATATCGCACGCTGGTGCGAGGACAGGGTCGCGCTCGACCAGCCCGTCAACATCCATCTCACCGGCTGCCATCATTCCTGCGCCCAGCATTACATCGGCGACATCGGCCTGATCGGCGCGCGCGTCGCCGTCAATGAAGAAGGCGATACGGTCGATGGCTATCATGTCGTCATCGGCGGCGGCTTCGGCAATGAAGGCGCGATCGGCCGCGAGATTTTGCGCGACGTCAAGGCCGACGAAGCGCCCGTCATGGTGGAGCGTCTGCTCAAATCCTATCTCCGGCATCGCGCCGATGGGGCGGAGAGTTTCCATGCCTTCGCGGCGCGCCATGAAGCCGACGCGCTCAAGGCTATTGTCGCGCTGGAGGCTGCATGAACGCGATCGCGCCGCCACCGACGTTTGTTTCTTTCATCCCGGAGAGTGCGCCGTTCAACGCCGAACAGCGCGCCTGGCTCAACGGCTTTTTCGCCGGCATGCTGGCCCCCGATCCCGCGCCGGCCGGCGGCCCCGTCGCCGCACCGGCTGAGGACGACGACGCGCCCTGGCATGACCAGACGCTGGCGCTGCCCGACCGCATGAAACTCGCCGAAGGGCGCCCGTTGCGGCGGCGCATGATGGCGGCGATGGCGCAGCAGGATTGCGGCCAGTGCGGCTATAATTGCCACGATTATTCCAGCGCCATCGCCGAGCAGGCCGAGGAGCGCCTGAACCTTTGCGTGCCGGGCGGCAAGGAAACCGCGCGCATGCTGAAAGCGCTCGTCGAGGAAATGGGCGGCGGCGCCACCGATCCCGACGAAGCCAAAATCAAGGCCGAAGCGAAGCAGGCCGAACAGGCGCGCAAGGCCGATGCGCGGCCCGGCCGCTCGCGGGAGGCGCCCGTCGAGGCCATCTTCCTTTCGCGTCGACGGTTGAATGGCGAAGGCTCGGAAAAGGCGACCTATCACGTCGAGTTCGACCTTTCGGCGACCGGGCTCGATTATGAAGTCGGCGACAGTTTTGGAATCTTTCCCGTCAACGATGGCGCCCTTGTGGAACAGGTCATCGCCGCCATCCACGCGCCCGCCGATTTTCCCGTCGCGGGCAAGACGCTGCGCGAGGTCCTGATCCGCGACGTTTCGCTAGGCCTCGCGCCCGACGTTCTGTTCGAACTGATCTCGTATATGACCGGCGGCGATCGCCGCGCCAAGGCGAAAGCTTTGGCCAGGGGGCTTGATCCCGACGGCGACGCGGCGACGCTCGACGTGCTGGCGGCGCTCGAAAAATTCGCCGGCCTGCGTCCCGACCCGGAAGCATTCATTGAAGCGCTGGAGCCCTTGCAGCCACGCCTCTATTCGATCTCGTCATCGCATAAAGCGCAGCCGGGACTCTTGTCGTTGACGGTCGATCATGTCCGCTACGCGATTGGAGAGCGCGAGCGCGTCGGCGTCGCCTCGACTTTCCTCGGCCACGCCATATCGCCGGGCGAAAGGCTCAAAGTCTATGTGCAGCGCGCGCATGATTTCGCTTTGCCCGCTGACGGCGACACGCCGATCGTCATGGTGGGCCCCGGCACCGGAATCGCGCCGTTCCGCGCCTTCCTGCATGAACGCGCGGCTCTGCGCGCAAAAGGCGCAGCATGGCTGTTCTTCGGCCATCAGCGCAGCGGCGCCGATTTCTTCTACCAGGAAGAGCTTGCGCATTTTCAGGCGGAAGGCTCGCTGGCGAAGCTCTCGCTCGCCTGGTCGCGCGACGCAGGCGGCAAAGTCTATGTGCAGGACCGCATGCGCGAAGAAGGCGCCGAACTCTGGACATGGCTGTCGCGCGGCGCGCATTTCTACGTCTGCGGCGGCGCCAAGCGCATGGCGGCCGATGTCGAAAAGACGCTGATCGCGATCTCAGCCGAACATGGCGGCATGGATCAATCAGCGGCGCGTGCTTTCGTCAAAGAGCTTCGCGCGAAGGGTCGGTATCAGACGGACGTTTATTGACGCGCGCGAAGGCGCCGCCGTCATGGCCGTGCTTGTCCCACGACTGTCCGGTTCAGCAAGACCGGTTGTAAATCTTAAGTCGCATACAACCCCCGCGCGTCGTGCCCGAGCTTGTCTCGGGCATCCACGCCGTGCGGAAGACGCCAACTTCGAAAGTTTCTTGCAACGGCTCGGCGTGCGGACGAATGCTCCGCATTCGCCTCGGGATAGCCGGGACAAGCCCGGCCAAGACGCCGAGAGGTTCGCCGGCGCGGACCTGCGCCGCGTCCGTGACATCGAAGACTGCGCCATGCGCCGCGCCGAACGATAACCGAAAAGGTCGAGGGTGATCCATCGTTTCGCATGGCGAGAGCGTGTTTCACCCGAGAGACCTTTGTCAATGACGACCGCGGAGCGGTCGCCGCCTTCGGCGGTGGCCTGAAAGGCCATCATTGACAAAGGTCTCTCGGGTGAAAAAAATGGCCTCCATGCGAACAATGGCTCAATAGCGAAGCCTGTAAGCAGAGATGCAATCAAATCCACACGACGCCGCCGCGTTGCGGCCACCGCGGGTGGCTGCGAACGAATGCAGACGCCGCTGACAGAGCTAGTCTGGATTGCTTCGTCGCTGCGCCAAGGCGAATGAATTCATTCGCCTGACCTCGCAATGACGGCTGGCGGTCCCACCGACCCCCTCACTTCCCTTCGATCAATCCGCGCGCGTCTTCGCGCAGCGCCTTTCGCGTTTCGTCGCGCATATACTGCATATGGCCGCCGGCGTAGACCTTCAACGTCAGCCGTCCCGCCGCGCCATAATCGGGGATCTGGTCGAGCAGCAGTTTCGTGCCGAAATAGGGAACCTGCACATCGGTCAGGCCATGGGTGACCAGCACCCGAAAATTCGGATCGAGCGCCAGCATCTCGCGCAGCGCGCGCGTTGATTCCGGCGGATGGATGTCGCGCCCCCAATCCCATCCGCGGCCGACGCTGGGATTGATCGTTTCGTAAAGATTGTCGATCTTCCAGCCGAGCCGGCGCGCATAGAGATCCATGATCGCGCTGGTCATCGGCGCATTGAAACCATCGGTGATCGGATCGAGCCAGCGATCGCTGGCCGACGCGGGCGCTGGATCAAAGGCGGTGACTGTCGCGTCGTAATCGGCGCCGACTTTGCCATGCGCCCGGTCGAATTCGCGCAGGAAGGTCTGCTTGTCGATGCGTCCGCCGAGCCGTCGCACCAACGCCGGATCGAGCCCGGTGAACATCGTCATCCGGTCGACCATGCGCGCCACCGCCGCCGGATCGCGCGGCCCTTTGAGATAGTCGAGGAGATAGTCGCCGCCAGCGTAGGCTTCGACATCGGCCATTTGCTCGCGCGTCACCGGCCCTCTCTTCTCGCGCGCCGCCGCAGCATAGGAGGGTAGCAGGGCGGCGGCGGTGAACGGGTCATTGATTCCGCCAAAGACTGCGAAATCGAGCACCGGCGAAACCAGGACGAGACCGCTGACGCCGACGCCCTGCTTCGTCGCCAGCGCCTGCGCGAGGCGCGGGCCGCGAAACCCGCCATAGCTTTCGCCGACGATGAACTTCGGCGACGTCAGCCTTTCGTTGGCGCCGAGCCAGCGGCGCACGACGACGGCGAGCGCTTCGATATCGCCATCCACCGACCAAAGCTTTTTGCGCGCCTCCTCGCCCGCGATAATCTGGCTGTAGCCGGTTCCCGGCGGATCGATGAAAACGAGATCGGTGAAGTCGAGCCAGGTGTCGTCATTGTCGACGAGCACCGGGGCGGCGGAGGGCGCGATCGTCCCATTGTTCAGCAGGAGGCGCCACGGCCCCAGGGCGCCGAGATGCAGCCATACCGAGCCGGCCCCAGGGCCGCCGTTGAAGACAAAGGTCACCGGCCGGCTCTGCGCCGGCGCGCCATCGAGTTGATAAGCGATATAGGAGATATCCGCCTGCTCGACGCCCTTCTCGTCGGTAAGCTTGATCGTCCCGGCGGTCGTTTTGAAGTTCAGTGTCCGGCCGGGCAAGGCAAGCGTGTGTTCGCTGGTCGCATCGGCCGGCAGGCGGCGGGAAATGGCGGCGGGCGGGCGCTCGTCGGAATGCGCGGCCGCCGATGCGCGCGGGGCCGGCGCCGGCGGCGGCTCGTCCTGCGCAAGCGCGGGGAGCGCGAAGCCGGCGATGAGCGCGCAGAGCGCGAGCAATTGCGACAGACGATGAGGGACGAACATCGTGTCTCTCCTGCGGACGGTGGGACAGAATAGTCCGTCTAAAGCGGCGTGATTTATGGTCGAATCAATTTGTCGTCATTGCGAGGTCAGGCGAATGAATTCATTCGCCTTGGCGAAGTGACGACGCAATCCAGACTAAGCTCTGACAACGTCCGCGTGGGCTGGTCCTCACGACGTACGCGAGGCCTCGGCGACGAATTATAGTTAGAAAGGTCGAGTGTGATCCATCGTTTCGCATGGCGGAGCGTGTTTCACCCGAGCGACCTTTGTCAATGATGGCCTTTCAGGCCACCGCCGAAGGCGGCGACCGCCTCGCGGTCGTCATTGACAAAGGTCGCTCGGGTGAAAAAAATGGCCTCCATGCGAACAATGGCTCAATAGCGAAGGCGGTAGCTGGAGAGGGATTGAGTGCACCCGAATCCAGCTCAGGAGCAGGACGATTCATGAACGCCGTCGCGTAGTGGCAAACGACCGAGACGAAAGCTCTCAGAGCCCAGCCTGATTGCTTCGTCGCTTCGCCAAGGCGAATGAATTCGTTCGCCTGACCTCGCAATGACGGAGCGGTTCAAGAAGCGCCCGCACTCCCCTCCCCGCCGACCCACGTCCCCCTCACGCTGAGATCGCCGCCGATATGGACGAGGTCGGCGCGGAAGCCCGGCTTGAGCCGGCCGATCCTGTGATCGATCCGCAGCAGCCGCGCCGGCGTCAGCGTCGCCATCTTCAGCGCATCGGCAAGATCGACGCCAAGCGTCGCCGTTACGTAGCGCACGGCGTCCATCAGCGTGATCGCCGCGCCGGCCAGCGTGCCGTCGTCGAGAGTCAGCCTGGTGCCGACCTGAGTAACGCGGCCGCCTTCGAGATAGAAAGTCTTCGGGCCGCCCGCCGCCGGCGGCATCGCGTCGGAGACCAGGGCTATGCCCTCGACGCCCTTGGCGTTGAAGGCGGCCCGCGCCGCCGCCTCATGCACATGATGACCGTCGGCGATGAAGCCGCAGAGGATGGCGGGATCGGCAAGCGCGGCGCCGACAAGGCCCGGCTGGCGATGGCCGAGCTGGCTCATCGCATTGTAGAGATGCGTGACCGCGCTCGCGCCCACTTTGAACGCGGCTTGCGCCTCCTCGGCGGTCGCCTCGGAATGGCCGATGCTGACGATGATTCCGCTTCGCGCCAGCAACGCGATGAGATCGTTGGAGGCCGCCGCCGGCGCGAGCGTGACGACCATCACGCCCGCCCTCGCCGCAATCAGCCGATCCGCGTCCCGCCGCGTCATCGCGCGGATGAACGCCAGCGGGTGGGCGCCCTTCCGTCTGAGATCGATGAATGGTCCCTCGACATGAACGCCAAGCGCGCCGGGCACGGTTTTTTGCGCCTCCGCCGCGGCGGCGAGAGCCGCCTCCAGCTTTTGCGGCGCATCGGTGATGAGGGTCGGCAGCAGGGAGGTCGTGCCGTCGCCGCGATGGGCGGCGACGATCGCGGCGATCGCCTCGACCGTCGGGTCGGCGTTGAACAACACGCCGCCGCCGCCATTGACCTGCCAGTCGATCAGGCCCGGCGCCAGAACGCCGCCGCCAAGATCATGGCTCTCAGCGTCGCGCGGACGTTCGGCGAAGGGCGTCAGCGCGACGATCGCGCCGTCCTCGATCACCAGCGCGCCATCGTCGATCATCGCCTCGCCGTCGAACAGACGTGCGCCGAAAAAGACTTGTCTCATGACGGCGCCCGCATCAAATGGTCTCCGTCACTTTGCGCAAATGCGGGGGATTGTCAGGGTCACGACCGAGCGCCGTCGCGCTCGCCTCGACGATGGCGTAGAAGCGATGGAGCATGACGATCGGCGTCAGCAGCGGATGATCGGCGGCTGGCACGACAAGCGCGGATTTGTCTGGCGAAGCCGCGGCGTCGACGACGACGACATTGGCGCCCATGGCGGCAAGACGCGCCAGGGTTTCGCTCATCCCCTCGCGCGCCGCATCCGCCGGCATGAAGGCGATGATGAGAAAGCCCGGCGTGATCACGCCGGCCGGGCCATGCAGAACCTCGGCGGAAGAAAACGCCTCGGCATGAATCGCGCAGGTCTCCTTCAGCTTGAGCGCCGCCTCGGCGGCGATCGCGAAAGTCGAGCCGCGCCCGAGCACGAAGGCCGATTTCGCGCCGACGATGAGATCGATGAGCGCGGGCGGCGGCGGCGCGGCGGCGCCGCTCAGCAACGCCGGCAGTCTCAAGATCGCCGCGCTGAGCTTTTCATCGCCGACCCATTGCCCGATCAGCGCGGCGCCGGCGACGAGCGCCGCGATCATCGATTTGGTCGCCGCCACCGAGCGCTCGGGGCCGGCATGCAGCGGCAGCAGGCATTGCGCGGCGCGTGCGGCGGGCGAATCGACATCGTTGACAAGGGCGAGCGTCAGGGCGCCGGCGCGATTGGCGGCGTCCTGCAAGGCGACAATGTCGGGACTGCGGCCCGATTGAGAGATGGTGATCGCCAGCGCGCCCTCGAGCCGCAGCGGCGCATCATAGAGCGAGGCGATCGAAGGGCCGATCGAGGCGCAGGGCACGCCGAGCGCGATCTCGATGAGATATTTCAAATAGAGCGCGGCATGATCCGAGCTGCCGCGCGCGATGGTGGCGACCAGGCGCGGATCGCGCTTGGCGATCAGCGCCGCGATTTGCCGCGTCGCCGCATCATTGGCGGCGAGCTGGCGGGCGAGGATCGCTCCGGTCTCCGCAATTTCCTGCGACATCAGGGAAGACTGTCTGGACAAGGCGGGGCCTCTAGTTTCGGTTCTTGCGGGTCGCGGGGGAAAGCGTCAGTTCGGAGACGAAGTCATAAGTGTCGGCGCGATAATAGGAGCGCGTGAATTCGACGCAGCGCCCGTCGGCGAGATAGGCGATGCGCTGGATGTAAAGCGCCGGGCTTTTCGGCTCGACGCCGAGCAGCGCCGCGTCGGCATCGGCGAGCAGCGTCGCGCGCAGGCGCTGCAGCGCCCGCACCGGCTTGAAATTGCGGGCCTCCAGCGCATCATAGAGCGACGAGCCGATCGCATGGGGATCGCCGATGTAACGCTGCGGCACCACCGCATGTTCGATCGCCATCGGCACATCGCTGGCGAGACGCAATCGCGACAGGCGGAATATCCTCTCGCTCGGCCCGACGCCGAGCATCATCGCCTCCTCCGGCGTCGGCAGGAACGTCCCGCGCTCGAGTTCGCGCGAGCCCGCCACGAAACCGCGCAGCCGCATATCCTCGGTGAAGCCCGTGAGGCGCGACATCGGCTGGTCGACGCGCGGCAGTGCGCGGCGAATGAACGTGCCGGCGCCATGGCGATGATAGAGCACGCCTTCGGCGACGAGTTCGGTGATGGCGCGGCGCAAAGTGGTGCGCGACACATCGAGGACGAGCGACAACTCGCGCTCGCCAGGCAAGATTTCTGTATCGGCGAAGCGGCCGCCTTCGATCTCGCGCTTCAGCGTCTCGCAGACCGAGCGATAGAGGGTGGCGCGCGCCGGAATCGCGTCGGCGATGATCATGATGCCTCGCTTCGGTCAGGCGAGGACGGCAAAACGCCGCCGGCCAGCAAGATCGCGCCGTCCGTCGCATCGAACAACGGCGTCAGCAATATGGAATCAAGATCGGCCGGAAGATGCGCACGAATGACGCTGCTGAGGCCGCCAACCAGCGCAACGCGCTCGGCGCCGAGCGCCTGCACGGCGCGCGTCAGCGCGGCGATTGCAGCGGCCGCCGCCTCGACGATCGGACCGGCGACCGCATCGCCCGCGCTCGCCGCCTCGAGCACCTCAGGCGTGAAAGCGCCGTAGTCGCTGGGCTTGGCGGTCAACGCCCATTGCAACGCGACATGCGGATCGTCGCCGAAATGCTGCATCAGGCTTTGCGTCAGCGGCGTCGCCGGGCCAAGCCGATCGCAGGCGCGCATGGCGGCGCGAACCGCATCGGCGCCGATGCGCGCCGCCGAGCCGTCGTCGCCAAGCAGAAAGCCGCGCCCGCCAATGACGATGTCGCGACCGCCAAGCCGTGCGACGCCGATCGAGCCGGTGCCGGCGACGATCAGGCCGCCATCGGCGCCGGCATGGGCGCCAAGACAAGCGATGACCGCGTCATTGGCGGCGTGGACGGAGGCGATTCCATTCTGCGCCGACAGGTCCGCAACAATACGCGCCGCGTCGGCGCCGGTCGAAATGCCGGCGAGGCCGAGGCCAAGCGAGACGCTCGCGGAACCATCGAGCCGCAGCCCCGCCTTGTCGAGCGTCTCCTTGATGACCGCACGCACCACCGCCAGAGCGGAGGGATAATCGACATAGATATTGGCGGCCGGCCCTGTGGTCTGCGCCCGCATCGCGCCAGCAGCGTCGCGAAGGCGCGCCCGGCAGCGCGTCGCGCCGCCGTCGATGCCGAGAAAGTATGGCCCGCCTGCCGTCAATTGCCCTCGCTTTCCGCCTCGTCCCGCTTCGCCGGGCGTGGCGAAATCGCCCGATCGTTTTTTGAAAACGATCTCTAGACAAGAGGTATACGATTGGCTAACACTTAAAACAAGAGGTAGGAACCAGCGGTTCTAATATTGGTTCTTTTTCCACGCCCCGGGGATTCGCCCGGACTCGTTTTATAGCGTGACACGAGGGTGAATGGCGATTTCGAGCGACGATAGAGACGAAGGCCCATCCGCTGCGTCTTTCCTCGCGGCGCTTCTGGCGAGCCAGAAGCGGGCCATCGAATCGGTGACCGCTGGCGCCGACTCTATCGTGCGCGCCGCGGAGGCGATCGCCGAGCGGCTGCGGGCGGGCGGGCGGCTGATCTACCTCGGCGCCGGCTCTTCCGCGCTGATCGCCTTGCAGGACGGCGCCGAATTACCCGGCACGTTCGGCCTGGAGCGCGAACGGATCGTCTTCCTGGTCGCCGGCGGCCTCGGCAATATCGCCGATATCGACTCGGCGGCTGAGGACGACATCGCCGGCGCCGGCGCCGACGTTGCTGGGATAGGGCCGCTGGAGCGCGACATCGTCATCGCCGTCTCGGCGAGCGGCGCGACGCCCTATACGCTGGCTCGCGCTAAAGCGGCGCGCGAACGCGGCGCCGTTCTTATCGCGCTGGCTAATCGCGCGGCTTCGCCGCTGCTCCATATCGCCGACCATCCGATCCTGCTCGATTCCGGCCCGGAAGCTTTGCACGGCTCGACGCGGCTCGCCGCCGGAACCGCGCAGAAATGCGCGCTCGGCCTACTTTCCACTTTGGCCCATGCGCGGCTCGGCCACGTCTATCGCGGCCATATGGTCAATGTCCGGCCGGAGAACGACAAGCTGCGCCGGCGCGCGGTCCATATCGTCGCCAGCATCGCCGACGTCGACGAAGACGCGGCGGGCGCGAGTCTCAGCCGCGCCAAGGGCGACGTCAAATGCGCGATTCTGATCGCCGCCGGCGCCGCGACGCGCGAGAGCGCACGGGCGCTGATCGATGAAGCCGGCGGCCATCTCGGCGCCGCGTTGACGCGCCTGCGGCAACGCGCGGCCTGAAGTTTTTAGCACTGGGCGACAAGCCCGATCACTGGGAGAGCGAAATGACGAAGACGCATAAAAACATATTGGGCGCGGGCGCCGCTTTGGCGGCGCTGCTTGCCGGCCTTGTCGCCGCGCAGGCCGGCGAGCTCAAGATCGAGAGCTGGCGCACCGACGACACCGACATCTGGACCTCGAAAATCATCCCCGCCTTCAACAAACATTATCCCGATATCAAGATCGAATTCTCGGCGACGGCGCCCAAGGAATATGACGCCGCGCTTGGCGCGCGCCTCACCGGCGGCACCGCGGGCGATCTCATCACCTGTCGCCCCTTCGACAAATCGCTCGACCTCTACAACAAGAAGAACATCGACAGCCTGAACGACCTCAAGGGCATGGCGAATTTCTCCGACGTCGCCAAATCGGCCTGGACCACCGACGACGGCAAGACCACTTTCTGCGTGCCGATGGCCTCGGTCATTCACGGCTTCATCTACAACAAGGACGCGCTGAAGAAAGTCGGGGCCGAAGAGCCCAAGACGATGGATGAGTTCAACGCACTGCTCGAGAAGCTGAAGAAGGACGGCACCTATGTGCCGCTGGTGCTCGGCACCGCCGATCAATGGGAAGCGGCGACCATGGGCTTCCAGAATATCGGGCCCAACTATTGGCATGGCGAGGCCGGCCGCGCCGCGCTGATTTCAGGCAAGGAAAAGTTCACCGATCCGGAATATATCGCCGTGTTCAAGGAAATGGCGAGCTGGGCGCCCGATCTGGGCAACGGTTATCAGGCGCAGACCTATCCCGACAGCCAGAACCTGTTCTCCCTCGGCAAGGGCGCCATCTACGCCGCCGGCTCATGGGACATTTCAACCTTCCGCGCCACGGCGAAATTCCCGATGGGCGCCTTCAAGCCGCCGGTGCTGGCCGGCGAGAAAGATTGCTACATTTCCGACCATACCGACATTGCGATGGGCGTGAACTCGGCCTCCAAGAACAAGGATGACGCCAAGAAATTCCTGGAATGGCTGGCGACGCCGGAATTCGCCACGCTCTACGCCAACGCCCTTCCGGGCTTCTTCCCGCTGTCGAAAGAGCCGGTCAAGATCACCGACGATCTCGCCGCGACGATGGTCGGCTGGCGCCAGGAGTGCAAGTCGACGATCCGCAATTCCTACCAGATCCTGTCGCGCGGCACGCCCAACCTCGAGAACGAGCTGTGGAACGTTTCGGCCCAGGTGATCAACGGCGCGCTGACGCCCGACGCCGCCGGCGCCCAGCTCCAGAGCGGCCTCGACAAATGGTACAAGCCAGCCAAATAAGGCTCAGAGTCGCTCCCTCTACGTCATGGCCGGGCTCGTCCCGGCCATCCACGCCGCGCCGTTGCAACTACCTTCGAAGTTGGCGATGGCGGCTTGGCGTGGATGCCCGGCACAAGGCCGGGCATGACGCGCCGGGGTCGCCCATAAACCAGCGATGCTCACGGACATCCTGACGATCATGCCAACGCCATCGCAAGTCGTCGCCGCCATGCCGCGCTCCCGATTCATCGGGCTGATGCTGCTGTTCCTCGGCCCCGCCGTCGCCATCTATACGCTGTTTTCGATCTATCCCTTGCTCGCGACGATCTCGCTTTCGACCTATTCGACGGGTCCGACCGGCGATCATATATTTGTCGGCCTCGCCAATTTCATCACGCTGCTCACCGACTCGGTCTGGTCGAAGCCGTTCTGGAACGCCTTCTTCAACAATCTGCTGCTGTTTCTCGTGCACATGGTCGTGCAGAACCCGATCGGCATTGCGCTGGCGGGGCTGCTCAGCCTGCCGGCTTTGCGCTTTCGCGCCACTTATCGCACGCTGATCTTCCTGCCGACCATGTTGTCGGTGGTGATCATCGGCTTTGCCTGGAACCTGATCCTGTCGCCGCTGTGGGGCGTCGCCGAGGGATTCCTGAAGGCGATCGGCCTTGGCGCCTGGTTTGCGCCGTGGCTTGGCCTGCCCTCGACCGCGCTCGTCACTCTGTCGCTGATCTCGGTCTGGCAATTCATCGGCATTCCGATGATGCTGATCTATGCCTCGTTGCTCAATATCCCGGAGGAGCTGGTCGACGCCGCGCGCGTCGACGGTCTCGGGCAATTGCGCATCTTCTTTCATATCAAGCTGCCGCTGATCCTGCCGACGATCGGCATGGTGTCGATCCTCACCTTCGTCGGCAATTTCAACGCATTCGACCTTATCTATGCGGTCAAGGGCGCGTTGGCTGGCCCCAATTTCGCCAGCGACATTCTCGGCACCTATTTCTACCGCACCTTCTTTGGCTACCAATTGCAGGTCGGCAGCCCGACCATGGGCGCGACCGTGGCGACCGTGATGTTCCTCATCATTCTGGTCGGCGTCTGCGTCTATCTGTTTCTCGTGCAGCGGCGCATGCTGCGCTACACATTCTAAAAGATCGGGTCCTCCCTTGACGCGTTCACGCATCACTCGGCTCGGCGTTCACGCGGTATTGTTCGCCTATGTCCTTCTGGCGATCCTGCCTATTCTGCTTGTCGTGATGAATTCCTTCAAAAGCCACGACGCGATTTTTGGCGCGCCGCTGGCGCTGCCGAACGCCGACACCTTTTCGCTGATCGGCTATCAGAAGGTGCTCGCCAAATCGCACGCGGTCACCTATTTCCTCAATTCGATGATCGTCACGCTCGGCAGCATGTTCCTGGTGCTGCTGTTCGGCGCCATGGCCGCGTGGGCGCTCACCGAATATAAATTCCGCGGCTCCACGCTCCTCGCGCTGTTCCTGTCGATCGGCATTATGGTGCCGATTCGCCTCGGCTCGGTGGCGATCGTCGCAATGATGCGCCAGTCCGGACTCAATGACACGCTGACCGCTTTGGTGCTGGTCTATGTCGCGCAAGGCCTGCCGATGGCGATTTTCATCCTGTCCGAATTCATCGAACAGATCCCGAAGGATCTGCGCGACGCCGCGCGCTGCGACGGCGTGCCGGAGACGCGCATTTTCTTCGAGGTGATCGCGCCGCTGCTGCGCCCGGCGATCGCGACAGTCGCGGTGTTCACGATGGTGCCGGTGTGGAACGACCTTTGGTTCCCGCTGCTGCTCACTTCGAGCGACAGCACGCATACGATCACGCTCGGCGTGCAGCAATTCCTTGGCCAATATACGACCGACTGGAACAGCGTGTTGTCGGCTCTGTCGCTGGCTATCCTGCCGGTCGTCGTCATCTATGTCATTTTCTCCAGGCAATTGATCAGCGGCCTGACGGCCGGCGCGGTCAAGTGAAACGGACCTGAAATCATGGCGACCCTGCGCATCGACAAACTTAACAAATCCTACGGCGACGCCGCCATCCTGAGGGATATCGACCTTTCGATCAGCGAAGGCGAATTCGTTGTGCTTGTCGGCCCATCGGGCTGCGGCAAATCCACGCTGCTGCGCATGATCGCCGGGCTCGACGGCGTGACATCGGGCGATATTTTCATCGGCGAACGCCGCGTCAACAATCTCGAACCCTCGCAGCGCAAAATCGCGATGGTGTTCCAGTCCTATGCGCTCTATCCGCATATGAACGTGAAGAAGAACATGACGTTCGGCCTCAAATTCGCCGGGCTCGCGCAGCCGGAAATGGATCGGCGCGTCGCCGAGGCGGCGCGCATGCTGCAACTGGGCCCGCTGCTGGAGCGACGCCCGCGCGACCTTTCCGGCGGCCAGCGCCAGCGCGTCGCGATTGGCCGCGCGATCGTGCGCGAACCCGACGTTTTCCTGTTCGACGAGCCCTTGTCCAATCTCGACGCGGCGTTGCGCGTCTCGACGCGCGTCGAAATCGCCAAGCTGCATCGCCTGCTCGGCGCCACCATGGTCTATGTCACGCATGACCAGATCGAGGCGATGACGCTCGCCGATCGTATCGTCGTGATGAACCACGGCCGCGTCGCCCAGTCCGGCAAGCCGCTCGATCTCTATTACGATCCCGCCAATCTGTTCGTCGCCGGCTTCATCGGCTCGCCCGCGATGAATTTCTTCAAGGCCAAAGTCGACAAAAAAGGCGCGGCGACCGTCACTTTGTCGGGCGACGGCCTGCCGCCATTCGATCTGGCCGCCGCCGCCTTCGCGCCGCCGCCCGGCGCGCCAGTGACGATCGGCGTGCGCCCCGAACATCTGATCGCCGATGCGCCGGGCCAGTTCCGCATCGGCGGCGCGGTCGAGCTCGTCGAACGGCTCGGCGAGACCTCCTACGCGCATGTGCGCGTCGCCGAAGGCGTCACGCTGATCGCCGAAATGCGTGGGCGCGATGCGCCAAAGGCCGGCGATTCGATCATTCTCGGCGCGCCGGACCGCGACCTCCACCTGTTCGACGAGCGTGGCGAACGCATCGCGATCGGCTAGACTGGCGCCAACCAGGGAGGGCCGCCATGAGCAGCGACGCCGACGCAATTGTGATTGGCGCGGGCCTGGCGGGCCTTGTCGCCGCCTGCGAGCTCGCCGACGCCGGCAAAAGCGTCATCGTCCTCGATCAGGAGCCCGAGCAGAGTCTCGGCGGCCAGGCCTTCTGGTCGCTCGGCGGCCTGTTCCTGGTCGACAGTCCCGAGCAGCGCCGCCTGCGCATCAAGGATTCGTTCGATCTCGCCTGGCAGGACTGGCAGGGAACCGCCGGCTTCGATCGCGACGAGGATTTTTGGCCGCGCCGCTGGGCCGAGGCCTATGTCGGCTTCGCCGCCGGCGACAAGCGCTCCTGGCTGCGCGCGATGGGACATCGCTTCTTTCCGATCGTCGGCTGGGCCGAGCGCGGCGGCGGAGCGGCGCTCGGCCACGGCAATTCCGTGCCGCGTTTTCACCTGACCTGGGGCACGGGACCTGGCGTCATCGAGCCTTTCGTGCGTCGCGCCCGCGAGGCCGAACAGAACGGGCGGCTGCGCTTTCGCTTCCGCCACCGCGTCGATCTCCTGAACATGACCAATGGCGCGGTCGACGGCGCCAATGGCGCCATTCTCGAGCCGAGCGCCATCGCGCGCGGCGAGGCGAGCGCGCGCCATGTCGTCGGCGATTTCGCACTGAGAGCCGAAGTCGTGATCGTTGCTTCCGGCGGCATCGGCGGCAATGCCGATCTGGTGCGCGCCAATTGGCCGTCGCGGCTCGGCGCGGCGCCGGCGCGCATGGTGTGCGGCGTGCCCGCCCATGTGGACGGACGCATGATCGGAATCGCACAAGGCGTCGGCGCCCGCCTCATCAATCGCGATCGCATGTGGCATTATGTCGAGGGCGTCCATAATTGGGCGCCGATCTGGCCCGCCCATGGCATCCGCATCCTGCCCGGCCCGTCCTCGCTGTGGTTCGACGCGAAAGGCGCACGCCTGCCGGCGCCGCTCTTTCCGGGTTACGACACGCTCGCCACGCTCGAATACATCATGCGCTCGGGCCATGATTATTCCTGGTTCGTCACCAACCAGACCATCGTGCGCAAGGAATTCTCGCTGTCGGGCTCCGAACAGAACCCTGATATAACGGGGCGCGACTGGCGTCTTGTCGCGCGCCGCGCGGTCGGCAAGAAGGCGACCGGTCCCGTCGAAGCGTTCAAGGACCATGGCGTCGACTTCATCGTGAAAGAAAACCTGCCCGATCTCGTCGCGGCGATGAACGCGCTGGCCGGGAGCGATCTCATCAAGCTCGACGCGCTGCGGCGCGAAATCGACGCACGCGACCGCGAGATCGCCAATCCCTTCACCAAGGACGCGCAGGTGATGGGCATCCACAATGCGCGCCGGTTCCTCGGCGACAAGCTGATCCGCACCGCGCCGCCGCATCGCATTCTCGATCCCGCCCATGGCCCGCTGATCGCCGTGCGCCTCAACATCCTGACCCGCAAGACGCTCGGCGGCCTCGAGACCGATCTCGACGCGCGCGTCTTCGGCGCCGGCGGCGCCGTCATCCCCGGCCTCTATGCGGTCGGCGAGGTCGCCGGCTTTGGCGGCGGCGGCATGCACGGCTATCGCTCGCTGGAAGGCACGTTCCTCGGCGGCTGCCTGTTCTCCGGCCGAACGGCGGGGCGCGCGGCGGCGAAGGCGCTCACGTAGAGCGTCCGCGCGAAGATCTCGGCGTCGACAAGCTTCATCAATCTGTCACATATTCCACGGCACTAGGAAGCGATCTTCAAAGGGGTCTTCGCCATGAACGCTGTCGCCGACATCACCCATCGTCTGCATGAACAGGAGATCAAGCTTCTCGCCCAGCTCCGCTCCGCCCGCCGCGGCAAGACCGACAAGGTCCATCCGGAATTCTCGATGGGCGACAAGATCGCCGACAAGGTCGCCGCGACCATGGGATCGTGGAATTTCATCATCATCCAGAGCCTGCTGCTGCTCGTCTGGATCGTGCTGAACGTCACCGCCTATGTCCAGAACTGGGATCCCTATCCCTTCATCCTGCTCAATCTGGCGCTGTCGTTCCAGGCGGCCTATGCGGCGCCCTTCATCATGATGAGCCAGAACCGCCAGGCGGCGATCGATCGCGCCGCCGCGCAGACCGATTACAGCATAAACGCCAAGGCCGAACTCGAAATCGAACTGCTGCACCAGAAGCTCGATTTGTTGCGAGAGACCGAGGTGTCCGAACTGATCCAGATCATCCGGCGGTTGGAAGAGCGGATTCCGGTGACGACGGCGCCCGCCGCCGCGGCGGATCCTGCCTGACGGCGTCCGGCGTCAGGACCGCGCCCTGATCATTTCTTCGATGTCGGAAGCGGGAAGCGGCTTGCTGAAGAAATAGCCCTGCATTTCGTCGCAATTGTTTTCGCGCAGGAACGCAGCCTGCGCCTCCGTCTCGACGCCTTCGGCGATGATCTGGAGCTTGAGCTTTTGCCCGAGGGAGATGACCGCGCTGACGACCGCTTTGTCATTCTCGTCGTCGGGAAGGTTGTCGATGAACGATTTGTCGATTTTCAATCGACCGACCGGAAAACGCTTGAGCGCGCTCAGGCTGGAATAGCCGGTGCCGAAATCGTCGATCGAGAGCTGGACGCCGAGGCGCTGCAATTCCTTCATCGTTTCGACCGCCTGTTCGGCGTCCTGCATGATCAGGCTTTCGGTCAATTCCAGCTCGAGATATCTGGCCTCGAGGCCGCTGTCGCGCAGCGCGTCGGCGACGCGGCCGACCCAGTTCCTTTCCATGAATTGACGCGCCGACACGTTCACGCAAATCGTCATCGGCGGCAGCCCCGCCTCCTGCCAGGCCTTGTTCCGCCGGCAAGCTTCTCGCAACGCCCAGTCGCCGATCGGCACGATCAGTCCCGTCTCCTCGGCGATCGGAATGAACTTCGCTGGCGCCGTCATGCCGAGCGTCGGATGCCGCCAGCGGATCAACGCTTCGAGCGCGAAAATGCGCCCCGTGCGCAGATCGACCTGCGGCTGATAGAGCAGCACAAATTCCGAGCGGAGAATTGCGTTTCGCAATTCTTCCTGCAGCACGAATCTTTCGTGGACTCTGATGTTCAATTCCGGCTTATAGAATTGGAGGTTGTCCCGACCGATTTCCTTGGCGCGATACATCGCCGCGTCGGCATTGGCCAGCAGCGTGTCGGCGTCCGTACCATCATTGGGATAGTTCGCCACGCCGATGCTGCTCGCAATCTGGAAATCGCGGCCGGCGATACGGATCGGTTCGGCGATCGCCGCCCGGATTTCTTGCAGGGTCGCCGCGATGATGTCGACATTCCTGGGCTGGTCGAAGAGAAGGATCACGAATTCGTCGCCGCCAAGCCGCACCACCGTATCGGTCGCGCGCACGCGATCGACCATGCGGCCGGCGACGACCTTCAACAGTTCATCGCCAGCGCTGTGGCCAAGGCTGTCGTTGACCAACTTGAAATTGTCCAGATCGATGAACGCCACGGTCACGCAGCGATCCTGGCGCCGCGCATTCGACATCGCTTGCGCGAGGCGATCCTTCAGCAAGGTTCGGTTCGGCAGTCCGGTCAGCGCATCATGATTGGCCATGAACTGAATTCGGTCTTCGGCCTGCTTACGCTCGATCGCAATGCCGGCAAAACGCGTCGCCGCTTCGATAAGGCGGCCCTCGGCCACGCCAGGCCAGCGCACCTCGCGCGAATACATCGCGAATGTGCCGAGGACCGCGCCTTGATGCGACAGCACCGGCGTCGCCCAGCATGAGCGCAGACCATGCGCGGCGGCCAGATCCCGATAATTTCTCCAAAGCGGGTCCGTCATGACGTCGGCGACGACCACCGTCTCGCGCCGATAGGCGGCCGAGCCGCATGAGCCGATATTGGGGCCGATAGGCACGCCGTCGATCGCCTTGGTGTAGGCGGCCGGCAAGCTAGGAGCGCCGCCGTGGCGCAAATGCAGCCCATCATCGTCCAGGAGCAGGATCGAGCAGCATATGCCGGTTAATTGCGATTCGATCAGGCGCGCGAGACGATCGAGGACGTTTCCAAGTGGCGCGTTCGTCGCGATCATTTCGAGGATTTGCGCTTGCCCGTCGCGCAGGACGTCCTCGTGTTTGCGCGCGGTGACGTCGCGCCCGATGCCGACCAGACCGACCACCTCGTTCTGATCGTTGCGCAGCGGCACTTTGGAGGTCAACAGCCATTTTTTGGCGCCGACGCGATCGACGATGACCTCCTCCATATCGATCATCGGCTGGCCGGTGCGAATGATATTCTGCTCGATATCGTAGAACTGCTGGGCAGCCTCGAGCGGCCCGAGGTCGAAATCCGTCAGCCCGAACATGTCGCCGGGCTCGGCGCGGCCGTAATTATCCGCAACCGTTCTGTTGGCGATGACGAAGCGGCTCTCGGCATCCTTGACATAGAGATGGTCGGGGACCCGGTCGATCAGCGCCTGCAGCGAGAGGCGGTCGGAGGCATGCTGGCCAAGCGCCCGTCGAAGCTGCGCGATTTCGCTGTGAAGCTGTTTGGTGACCGAGCCAAAGCCATCAGCGGACAAATCGTCGAATCCTGCGGCGCGATCGCGGCTTCGGCGCTGCGCTTGCTTGAGCATCTATCCTCTTCCCCATGTCCCGAGGCCGAGGACGAATTGCCCAACGCGCCAGATTGGGGAGAACTAGCCGCCGCGACTTAAGGCCCGATGAATTCGTTCACCGACTCTCGCCATTATTCTGCATGATAACAATCATATATTTCAATCGCTTAGCTTAGGCGTCGCGCCAGCGTCGGCGCGCCGAAGATCGTAACTGAGACCGTGCATTCGGCGCCGTTCAGCGCCTCCGCCGCAGTCGAGCGATCCGCGTTCTGTCATTGCGGGATCCCCTCGCCGTCGGCGCCGCCGAGAAGCGCGCGATGGTCGCCGAACGGCAGCGGACGGCCGGGAAGAGAGCCCCGCCTTTCCAGCTCAGGCGGCGCTCGATAGATGCTGCGCCGCATAGGCCCGCCAGGGGCGCCAAAGCTCGGCGCGGGCGAGAACTTCGTTATGCCCGGGCTTCCGCCCATCGGCATCGGCGAGGGCGCGCGCGACGTCGATGTCGGCGCCGGGAAACGCATCGGGTTCGCGCAGCAGTCGCGCGGCGATATATTGCGCCGTCGCTTGATCGACGCCGCGAATGGACCGCAGTCTTTCGGCGGTCTCCTGCAGCCCGCGATGAGCGCCGAACAGATTGGGATCAGCGACCATCGCCGTCGCAATCGCGGAAATCGCCGTCGCCCGGCCCTTGGCGACGCCAAGCTCGGTCAGATCGGCGCCCGCCAGAACCACCGGTCGCGGGAATATCGTGGCGAGATCGCCATGGCGTTCGAACATCGGGGCGCCATAGGCGGCGACGAGGCGCCCCGCCAGACGCGCGGCGGCGGCAGCCCCGCTCCGCTGCTCCAGAACCACGCGCACCGCAAGTTCGAACCCGTCCCATGCGCCCGGCGCGCGCAAGCCTGGCCGGGCCGCGACCAGCGGCGCCAGCGCCGGGTCCCGCGCGAGATGAGCGGCGATCGCGATGGGATCAGCGGCCAGATCGAACACACGCCTTAGCCGCGCGATAATCGCCGGAAGAGCCGACAATCTGGGGAAGCGGATCGTCGCGCGCAACGCATTGCTGTCGGTCGGCCGCACTGATGCGGTCCCCTGGACGCCCTCCAGTTCGATCGTGCGCGAATAGCTGTCGTCGGCTACCGATTCTACGCCGGCGATGGCGTGCAATTGCATGAAACGCAGCATCGCCGCCCATTCATAGGGAGGTTGATAGCGCAACAGCAGGCTGACTTCTCCGCGCGCGCCAGCCGAAATCTCCGACCCGCTGAGCCGCCGCAGAGCGCCGGGCGCGCGGTCGAACAAGGCCTGGAAGGTTTCGTTGAACCGGCGCACGCTGCCGAAGCCTGCGGCGAAAGCGATCTCGGTCATCGGCAGGCGCGTCTCATGGATCAATTGCTTGGCGAGCAGCACCCGTCGGGTCTGCGCGACGGCGACTGGCGAAGCGCCAAGATGCTGGCGGAAAAGACGCCGCAATTGTCGCTCGCCGACGCCCAGCCGATTGGCCAAAGCATCGACATCGGCGGCGTCGAGCGCGCCAAGCTCGATCAGGCCCAGCGCGCGCGACACCGTGTTGGAAGTGCCGCGCCAGGCGCCCATATCCGGCGCCGTCTCCGGCCGGCATCGCAGGCACGGACGGAAACCTGCCTCCTGCGCCGCCGCCGCCGTCGGGTAGAAATTGACGTTCTGCGAGCGCGGCGTGCGCGCCGGGCAGACCGGGCGGCAATAAACGCCGGTGGTCTTCACGCCAATGAACAACCGACCGTCGAAACGGGCGTCGCGCTGGCTGATCGCGCGATAGCAGGCGTCGTGATCGAGATCCATGCGCCGAGCATGGGAAAGATTGCCGCCCCCGTCTAGCGGTTTTCGGACACGGTCATGCCAAGGCGCCAGTCGGAATGACCATGTCCGAAAACCGCCAGACGAGGACGACCGCATTGGCGAGTGTCGGCGCGTCCCTCGCTGGAGGCCGCCTTGTCCGTCCGAACCTTCCATCTCGAACGCGTCGCGACGCCGACCGGCGCCATGCTGATCGTCAGCGACGATGAACATCGCCTGCGCGCCGTCGATTGGGAGGACCACGAAGATCGAATGTGGCGCCTGCTCCGACGCCGCTACGGCGAGAACGCGGTCGCGCTCAAGGAGACGCCGCGCGCCTCCGCGGCGAGGCGGGCGCTCGATGCTTATTTCGGGGGCGATCTCGACGCCCTTGCACAAGCGGCGGTCGCGGCCAGCGGAACGCCCTTTCAAAGCGAAGTCTGGGCGGCGCTGCGCGAGATTCCAGCAGGCGCCACGCTCAGCTACGTCGCTCTGGCGATGCGGATCGGCCGCCCCAAAGCGGTCCGCGCCGTCGGCCTCGCCAATGGCGCCAATCCGATCGCGCTGTTCGTCCCCTGTCATCGGGTGATCGGCGCCGATTCCTCGCTGACCGGCTATGGCGGCGGGCTCAACCGCAAACGCTGGCTGCTCGCCCACGAAGGCGGCGGCGTTCCTCTCTTACAAAAAGTTCAACAGGAGATCGCGCAATGAACGCCGAAGACAACAAGCGCGCCGCGAAGGCGACATGGAAAGCCTTCGCCAGCCGCGATCCCGCTGAGATCGCGGCAATGTTCACCGAAGACGCCGAATGGTTCGCCCCTCCGGGCAATGCCACGGCGGCGGCGTTGAACACGACCAAACATGTGATGGGAAAGGCTGACATCGTTCAGTTCATCGCATTCGAGTTCGGCAAACTCTTTGCCCGCGACGTCAAGCTCGACTTCAAGGGACTCTATGGCGATGGCGACATCGTCGTGGTCGAGCACCGTCTGCGGGCGACGCTTGCGAACGGCGCGCCCTACGACAACGATTATTGCTTCGTGCTCGAAATGGAGAACGGCCGGATCCGGCGCATGCGCGAATATATGGACACCGCCAAGGGCCATCGGATGATTTTCGCGGCGGCGTGAGAACCTTTCGGCGCGGCCGTCGCTGCGCCGGACGTTCTACTTCCAGCAGCGCCCAGCATAGTCGATCGCATAAAGCTCGGGCCTGGCGGCGATGGCGGCCATGCCGACCAGCACGGCGTCGGGATGGGTGATGAGCCGCGTCGGAATGCGGCGCGCCATCTGATCGACCGGCGCCTTGGCTTCGAAGTTGGCGCGGAAGGCTCTTTCGTCGAGCAGATCGAGAATGCGTGGCAGCACGCCGCCGGACAGCGTGACGCCGCCGGTGGCGACGAAGGTCACCCCCATATCGCCGGCGAAGCGCGCGATCAGCCGCCAATAGAGGTTGATCGTCTTGGCCTCCTGACCTGCGCCGTTCTGATGCGCGCGATCGGTGATCGCGGCCGCGTCGAGGCCTTCCGCCGGCATGCCGAGCGAGGCGAGGCGCGCCGCGTGCAGACGCACGAGGCCGGGGCCGGCCATGACGCTTTCCGTGGTGATGCGGCCATGCGCGCGCTCCAGATGCGGCCAGATCGCCGCCTCTTCGTCGTCGATCGGCCCGAAATCGGTATGGCAGGCCTCCGAGGCGAGCGGCGTATGGCGCCCGGCCGCTTCGACCAGCGCGCCGACGCCAAGGCCGGTGCCCGGCCCCAGGATGACCTGCGGCCCTGAGCCGGCCGAAAAACGCGCCGGCCCGATCAATTTCGCCCATTGATCGGGAATGGTCGGCAATGAAAGAGCCTGCGCCTCGAAATCATTGAGAAGAAGGCCCTGGTCGAGGCCGAAAGACTGCGCCACCTTCGGACCATCCATCAGCCAGGGCGCATTGGTGAGTTTCAGCGTGCGGCCGTCGACCGGGCCCGCGCCGCAGGCGATCACCGAACGCGGACGCGCGCCAAGCTGGGCCGCCGCCGCTTCGGTCGCCTCGGCGAGGCCGGGATATTCATGTGTCTTCAGATGGACCGGCTCGCCCAAAGGCGCGTCGGGCGCGTCCTTCAAGGCAAAGCGCACATTGGTGCCGCCGGTGTCGCAAACGAAGATCGGGAACGGAAAGGATTCTGCGCTCATGACGCCCATTCACTAGGAATGAGCGCGGGCGTCAAGATGGCGCGTGAGGGGCGATCCGTCGGAAAATGATCTAGGCTTGTCCGAGGAGGCGAATCGCGCGCGATGGACAGGCCCGGCTTTTACGAGTTTTTCTGCGGCGGCGGCATGGCGCGGGCCGGTCTCGGCGAGGATTGGCGATGTCTGTTCGCCAATGATTTCGACGCGAAAAAGGCGCTGAGCTACGCCGAAAACTGGGGGGCCGAGGCGCTGCGCCTCGGCGACATCCATGCACTCGCCGCCAGCGACCTGCCCGGGCGCGCCGATCTCGCCTGGGCGTCCTTCCCCTGCCAGGATCTTTCGCTCGCCGGCGCCGGCGCTGGGCTGGCGGGCGCGCGCTCGGGCGCATTCTGGGGCTTTCAGGCGCTCATGGCGGCCTTGCACTCCGAAGGCCGCGCGCCGCGCCTGATCGTCATCGAGAATGTCATCGGCGCGCTGACGTCGAACGGCGGCGGCGACTTTGCCCAGATCTGCCTTGCGCTGCGGCGGCTCGGCTATGTCCTCGGCGCGCTGACGATCGACGCCGCGCATTTCCTGCCGCAGTCGCGGCCCCGGCTGTTTATCGTCGCGGCCCAGGGCGATCTGGCGATCCCCGCACGGCTGGCGACGCCGGCGCCCGCAAGGATTTTTGTTTCCTCCGCGTTGCTGCGCGCCCATGCCGCGCTCGATGCGGACATCGCCAGCGCATGGCGCTGGTGGGCGCTGCCCGCACCGCCGCGCGCCAATCTGGCGTTGGCCGATATGATCGAAGCCGCTCCCGCTGATGTCGCATGGCGCAGCGACGCGCAAACGCGCGCGATGATCGCGATCCTTTCGGAAGGCTCGCACAAGAAGGTGGCGGCGGCGCGGGCCATGGGCGGCCTCGCCATCGGCGCGCTCTATCGGCGCACACGCCCCGATGGCGAGGGGAGACGCCGCATGCGCGCCGAGGCGCGTTTCGATGGTCTGGCAGGTTGTCTGCGCACGCCGGGCGGCGGCTCCAGCCGCCAGTTCCTGCTGTGGATCGAGGGGCCCGAAACGCGCTCCCGGCTGTTGTCCGCGCGCGAAGCCGCGCGGCTGATGGGGCTGCCTGACGATTACCGGCTGCCTCGGCGTTACAACGACGCCTATCACTTGATCGGCGACGGCGTCGCAGCGCCGGTGGTGCGCTATCTCAGCGAGAATCTCCTGCGGCCGCTGCTGGCGGCGCAGGATGGCGTGGCGCTCGCGGCGGCGCAATGAACCGCAAGCCCAGGAAAACCGCCGTCTCCGACGACGCCAAAGTGCGCGCGGCGAAGCGTTCGGCGATCATGCGCGCCGTCAAGTCGCGAGACACCGGGCCTGAGCTTATGCTGCGCACAATGCTGCGCAGCATAAAGACCGGCTATCGGCTGCATCGGGCCGACCTGCCGGGCAAGCCGGACGTGGTTTATGGCCCGCGCCGCCTCGCCATTTTCATGCATGGCTGTTTCTGGCACGGCCATGACTGCAAGCGCGGCGCGCGCGCCCCTAAGGAAAACGCCGCCTATTGGAGCGGCAAGATCGCCCGCAATCGTGCGCGCGACGCCGCTAATCTGGCGGCGCTGGCGGCGCTCGGTTGGCGCACTCTGGTCGTCTTCGAATGCGCGCTGAAGGACAGGCCGGCGCTGGAGCGGCGGCTGCGCGCGGCGCTCAAAAAGGCACCGGCGATTCGATCAGGATCGTTCGGGTCTCGGCTTGCGAAGGGGTATGGGCGGACGCCTGCTGGGCCGGCCAACTGATGTTGAGGATTCCGGCGATCGCCAAGGCGATCAAAAGCGCCGAAATCCCCGCCAGTTTTAAATCCAACCAATACAACAACGTCAGTCTCCAAATCATGGATGCGCTACGTCGCATTACTTTGGGTTCTTTCCTCGACAGGACCATGACAATCACGCTGATTTGAGCCGGGCGCGCGGCGGCGCGCGGGCGACGGCGAAAGGGCTGGCCTTATCGGGTCTTTTGTTGTAGGAGGCGCGCTTCCCGGTGGCGGGCATGCCTCCCCGGTCCCCCTTTGGAGAGCATTATGGCCGTTCCAAAACGCAAAACCTCGCCCTCGCGCCGCAATATGCGCCGCTCGGCCGACGCGCTGAAAGCCCCGACCTATGTCGAAGACAAGGATTCGGGCGAGTTGCGCCGTCCCCATCACATCGATTTGAAAAGCGGCATGTATCGCGGCCGTCAAGTGCTGAAGCCCAAGACCGCCGTCGAAGCCTGAAGCAGCGCCTTATCGCGTTTGCCGAAAGCCGGCCGCGCGCCGGCTTTTTCGTTGGGCCGCCTTCGGCTTGAAAGAGGCGATCGCCGCGCCCGCGACGATCAGCGCGCAGGCGAGCGCCAGCGAGGGCGTCGCCGGCGCAAAGCCGGCGGCGACCAGGATCAGCGTGGAAAGCACCGGCGCTGCATAGGCGGCGACGCCGAGCAGGCGGATGTCGCCGTTCTTGACGCCATAGTCCCAGACATAGAAGGCGAGGCCGACCGGCCCGAGGCCGAGGCCGGCGATCGCCAGCCATTGCCCGGCATTGGCGGGCGCCACATTCGTCTCGAAGGCGAAATGGCAGACCGCGGCGAGCGCTGCCGTCGCCAGGCAGAATCCCGCCACCGCCTCGGTCGGCGCTTGGCTGAGGCGGCGCGACAGCAGCGAATAGGCCGACCAGACGAAGGCGCTACAGAACGCGAGGCCGTAACCGGCGAGCGCGGCGCCGCCGGCATTGGCGAACAGCCCGCCGGTCGCTTTGCCGGCGAACAGGACGATCGCGCCGGCAAGGCCCAGCACGGCGCCGAGGATATGGCGCGGGCCCAGGTGCTCGCCCGGCAGCAGCGCCGAGAACAAGACGATCAGCAGCGGCCAGAAATAGGCGATCAGGCTCGCCTCGGCCGGCGGCGCGCGGCGCAGAGCAGCGAAATAAAGCGCGTGATAGCCGAACAAGCCGCCGATGCCGACCATCCAGACCGGCCAGGGCTGGATGAAGGCGCCGAGGCGCCCGCGCGCAGCGGCATAGACGAGACCGAAGCCGCCGCCGATAGCGAAAGTCAGCGCGGCCAGTTCAAACGGCGGCGCCGCGCCCGAGGCCGCAGTCAGCAAGGCGAGCGCCGACCAGAGCAGGATGGCGAGACAGCCGATCAGCGTCGCGGCGCGCGAATTTGGCGTGGAAACGAGAGAAACGTCCGTCATTGCGCGGCTGCTAGCAGCCGAGCAGCCGCATGGGAAGCCTCAGGGGCGCACTTTACGCCCCCAAAGCTGCATTCTTCAACGGCAACGAGCGGATGCGTTTGCCGGTGATCTTGAAAATCGCATTGGCGACGGCGGGCGCGATCGGCGGCGTGCCGGGTTCGCCGATTCCGCCCCATTTATCGCCGCCGGACAGTGCGAAATGCGTTTCAATGGCGGGCGCGTCGGCCATCCGCGCGATCTCATAATCATCGAAATTGCCTTGCTCGACCGCGCCCTTCCTGATCGTAATCTCGCCGAACAAAGCGGCGGTGAGTCCATAGAGCACCGCGCTTTCGATCTGCATGGCGACATTCAGCGGATTGACGACATGGCCGCAATCGACACAGGCGACCACGCGTTCGACCTTGACCTCCCCGGTCTTGGTGACGGCAACCTCGACGATTTCGCCGACGATCGTGCCGAAGCTTTCGTGGATCGCGACGCCCTGGGCGGAGCCTGCCGGCAACGCCCGGCCCCATTCGCCCTTGTCGGCGAGCTTGTCGAGCACGGCGAGGAAATCCGGCTTTCCCGCAAGCAGGGCGCGGCGATAATCGAGCGGGTCCTTGCCGGCGGCATGCGCGAGTTCGTCGATGAAGCTCTCCACCGCGAAGGCGTTCTGCGACGAGCCGACCGAGCGCCAGAACATCACCGGCACATGCGTATTCTTCAGCAGGCAATCGACGTTCAAAGCGTCGCAGAGATAGGGAACGTTGGAGAGGCCCTCGACCGCGCTCGGCTCGACGCCGCTCAGCGCCATCCCCCAGCCCAGCGAGCGCGTGATCGAACCAACGGCGGTGCGAAAATCGAAGGCTCTCGGCATGCCGTTGGCGTCGAGTCCTGCTTTCAGGCGCAGCGCGGCTTGTGGGCGATAACGGTCGTGCTGGATGTCCTGTTCGCGCGTCCACACGAGCTTGACGGGCTTGCCGACAGCTTTTGAAACCTGAACCGCCTGGCGCAATTCGTCATTGACCGCGCGCCGCCCGAAACCACCGCCAAGATAGCAATTGTGGATGAACACATTGGCGGGATCGACGCCACCGACTTCCGAGGCCAGCCGCAAGGCGGCGTCCGGCGATTGCGTGCCGATCCAGGCGTCGATCCGATCGGGACGCCAATCGACCGTCGCATTGAGCGGCTCCATCGGCGCATGCGCGAGATGGGGCGTTTCGTAGAGCGCTTCCACGATTTTGGGCGAAGCGCCGAGCGCGCTCCTGGCGTCGCCGCGCCTGACGGCATTGGCGAGCGGACCATCGAGCGCGGCGCGATAATCGGCGCGAAATTTCTCGCTGTCTGTCGTCGCCGCCGCCCCTTCGTCCCAGGCGATCGGCAGAGCGGCGACCATTTCCTTGGCGCGCCAGAACCGGTCGGCCACGACGGCGACGCCGTTCTCGACCGGCACGATGGCGATGAAGCCGCGCCGGCCCTTGATCGCCGCCTCGTCATAGCTCTTCACCTTGCCGCCAAACACCGGGCAATTGGCGACCGCGGCATAGACCATGCCGGGCAGACGCGTATCGATGCCGAATTTGGCGGCGCCCGTGACTTTTACGGGTGTGTCGAGGCGCGCCTGGCTTTGGCCGATCAGCTTGAACTGCTCTGGCGTCTTGATGGTCGGCTCTTTGCGCAACCAGACCTTGGCGGCCTCGCCGGCAAGTTCGCCATAGGCGGCCGTGCGGCCCGACGCGTCGTGAAAGACCGCGCCGCCGCGCTCGGCGCATTGCGTCGGCGCGACGTTCCAGCGCGCCGCCGCCGCGGCGACGAGACGCGCACGCGCCGAGGCGCCGGCCTGTTGCAAAGCGACGCGCGAGCGGCGCACCGATGAAGAGCCGCCCGTCTGCATGTCGCCATAGGGCTCGCCGTCGAGGTAGTTGCGATTCGCCGAAGCATATTCGACCTTGACCCTGGCGAAATCGCATTCGAGCTCTTCGGCGACGATCATCGCCAGCGACGTCATCACGCCCTGCCCCATTTCCGATTTGGCGATCCGCAGCAGAATCGTACCGTCGGGCTCGACGACGACGAAAGCGTTGACCTCATGGGCGGTCTTCAGCTCTTCCGGCCCCCACGGCTCGGGACCGAGCGGGATCGCCTCGGCCAAGCGCGGCAGCGCGACGGCGACGACAAGGCCGCCCACCGCCGAAAGACCGGCGGTGACGAAGGAGCGACGCGAGACAGTCACGTTCATCGCGGCGCCTCTGAGAGTCTGGCGAGGGCGGCGGCGCGATGGATCGCCGCGCGGATGCGCGGATAGGTCCCGCAGCGGCAGATATTGGTGATCTCTTCGTCGATGTCGGCGTCGGTCGGCGTGGGATTATGGGCGATGAGGCTCGCCGCCGCCATGATCTGGCCGGACTGGCAATAGCCGCATTGCGGTACGTCGTTCTCGATCCAGGCTTGCTGCACAGCATGCAGATGCGCCGCGCCGAGCCCTTCGATGGTGAGGATTTTCTTGCCCACCGCATCGGCCGCCTGAAACTGACATGAGCGCGTCGCGACCCCATCGACATGGATCGTGCAGGCGCCGCATTGGGCGATGCCGCAGCCGAACTTCGTGCCGGTCAGGCCGATCTCATCGCGCAAGACCCATAGCATCGGCGTTTCCGGCTCAATATCAAGGTCATGGGTTTCACCATTGATCGAAAGAGAGAGCATGCCAATCGGGCTCCGTCGCTTCGCGCCGCCCGCGAGGGCGAGCCGGATATGTCGCACGGCGATCGTTAAGGAAGATTACGGCGAAACTGGCAATAGGCCGCAAGCGAAGCGTTCACGAAGTAGCGAGCAGCCCTGGGATCGCGGGCGCCCCGGTCGCTCTTAACCACATTGTGACGAGGCCACCCCACGGCGGCAAAGAGCGAGCGAGACGGTCGCGATCCCAACGCGCTGCCGGGAGCCTGTCGTGGTTCTTCGACGCCCATCTGGAATGGCTCGCCTGGACCGAGTTTTCAATTCAGGGACTGCTCAGCCACGCAGTTCTGATCTTCATTTTCACCTTCAAGGCGACGCGGCTGATCTGATTGTCCGGCGCTTAACCGCGATGCGCGCTGGGCGCCAGGGCCGGATGCATTTCGGGCGCCTCGCGCCGAAGCACGCGGCGCACGCTGACCGGGCGATAGAGCTGCTTGGTCGCCTCGACGATGAAAACGCCGGCGAAGGGAAGGCCCAGCACCGCCCCGACGCGTTCGAACATCGTCGCCCAGTTCAGGAACAGGCGCCGCTGAAACGGCGGCGCGTAGAGCGCCTCGCCCCAATAGATCGGCGAGAACAAAGTCTCACGCATCAATTCCCGCAATTGCCCTTTGGAATAAGGCCGGCCAAAGCCGAACGGCGTGCCGTCCGCCCGCGCCCACACGCCGCGCCGCGAAGGCACCACGAACAGCGCACGGCCGCCCGGCGTCAGCACCCGCCAGACCTCCTCGAGCAAGGCGTTGGGATGCTCAGCCGTCTCGAGCGCATGCACGACCAGAATGCGGTCGATCGAAGCATCGGGAAGCGGCAGCATGATGGTCTCCACCAGGGCCGACGACGAGCGCCCTGAGGGCGGCCAATTCACCACCCCCTGTTCGGCCGGCATGAAGGCGAGCGAGCGCATCGCCTCGTCGCGGAAACGATCGAGATAAGGCGCCCCGAAACCGAGGCCCATCAGCGACAGGCCGACGCAATTGTCCCAACGCACGCGCAGGACGCGCCCGATCAGCCGACGCGCGACATCGCCCAGCGGCGACGCATAAAAACCACGAAGCTCGTTGACATCGAGAGGCATCGCGATGTTCTTGCATTTCGCCGGCGCGCCGAAAAGCCCGTTCGGGGATTTCTGGACGCCGACCCCTTGTGAGGAAAGGCCCGACATGACGACGCACGTCCATCAATTCATCTGCCTGCAAGACAATTTCGGCGTGCTCATCCACGATTCCGGCTCGGGCGGCACCGCCGCGATCGATGCGCCGGACGCCGACGCCATCATCGCCGCCGCGGCGTCGCAGGGCTGGGAGCTGACCGATCTGCTGATCACCCACCACCATGCCGATCACACTCAGGGCATACCGGGACTGAAGGCGCGTTTTCCCAAACTGCGCATCATGGGGCCGGCCAAGGAGGCCTCGCGCATCGGCGCTTTGGATGTCCTCTTAAGCGAAGGCGATTACGCGCATGTCGGCGATATCGCCGCCCATATTATCGAGACGCCCGGCCATACCGCCGGCCATATCTGCTATTGGTTCGAGGAAGATGCGATTGCGTTTTGCGGCGACACGCTGTTCGCGCTTGGCTGCGGGCGCGTCTTCGAGACGCCGCTAAGCGTCATGTGGGATTCGCTGGTCAAACTTGCCGACCGAATGCCAGGCGAAACTGAAATCTATTGCGGCCACGAATATACCCAATCCAACGCCCGCTTCGCCGTGACGATCGAACCGGACAATGTCGTCCTCAAGGACCGCGTCGCAGAAATTTCGCGGCGGCGCGCGGCAGGTCAGGCGACCTTGCCCACGACAATGAGCCTGGAATTGACCACCAATCCCTTCCTGCGCGCCGAAGAGACGGAGGTTCAGGCGACGCTTGGCATGATCGGCGCCGACCCGGCGGCCGTGTTCGCCGAAATCCGCACCCGCAAGGACAAATTCTAGCGATCGGCCGCCGGCGGCTTCTTGCGCCTCACCTTTTGTCGACGAGGCTGTCGAGGCGGCGCTGCATTTCGGAGAGCTGGGTCTTCAACTCGTCGAGATCCGCCTTCTCCGCTCGCGCGTTCGGCGCGCTGGGGTCGACCGGCGTCGGCAGCGGGCCGACAAACGGCGTGAACATGCCCAACGCCTTGGTGAAGGCCGCGAGATTCTTGCGCGTCAATTCCTCGAGCGCGCCAAAAGACGGCGTTGCGAAAGGCGCGACGCCAAAGGCGCGGGCGGCCTCCTCGCGAAATTTTTGCTGCTCGCCGGTGAAGCGGTCGATCGAAAATTCCAGATAGCTTGGCAGGAGCGCTTGGACGCTATCGCCATAGAACCGGATGAGCTGCCGCAGGAAAGTGGTCGGCAGCAGGGACTGGCCTTCCTTGCCCTCCTGCTCGAAAATGATCTGGGTCAGCACCGAGCGGGTAATATCCTCAGAAGTCTTGGCGTCGAAGACGACGAAGTCTTCGCCAGCTTTCACCATCTTGGCCAGATCGGCCAAAGTTACGTAAGCGCTTGACGCCGTATTGTACAGGCGCCGGTTCGCATATTTCTTGATGGTGATCGGTGCAGGCGAATTGGTCATGGCGATTGGGTTCCACGTCGGCGCGGCGCCCTGGCTGGGCGGATGGGACGATAGGCCATTTTAGGCGTCGGCAGCGCCTCATTCGTAAGTTCGATGGGACAGAACGCCATTTTTGACCGATATTTGTCAATGATCCGCCCGTCGGGACGGGTCGCGGATCAAATAACGCCACTCAAATCTTTTCAAGCGCTCATTTCACCCGCGGCCAACAATGAGTATAAGCAGTTTAACGCCGTCGCGCCCGGTCGAGGCCGGCGCGACATCCATTTGGTTCAGGAGCATCTCATGCCGGCTACAGACATTGTCATCGTCAGCGCCACGAGAACCGCCGTCGGTTCGTTCAGCGGCGCTTTCGCCAACACCGCGGCTCATGAACTCGGCGCCGCCGCCGTCAAATCGGCGATCGCCCTGGCCAAAATCGAAGCGAGCGATGTCGACGAAGTGATCCTCGGACAGATCCTGGCGGGCGGCCAGGGACAGAACCCGGCGCGCCAGGCGGCGATGAAAGCGGGCGTGCCGCAGGAGAAGACCGCTTTCGGCCTGAACCAATTGTGCGGCAGCGGGCTACGCGCCATCGCGCTCGGCCTGCAACAGATCGGCAATGGCGACGCTAATATTATCGTCGCCGGCGGCCAGGAATCCATGTCCCAGGCCCAGCACGGCGCCTATCTGCGCTCGGGCGTGAAGATGGGCGAGTTGAAGCTCGTCGACACCATGCTGAAGGACGGCCTGATCGACGCGTTTCATGGCTATCACATGGGCAACACCGCCGAGAATATCGCGGCGAAATGGCAGATCAGCCGCGAGGACCAGGACCGTTTCGCCGTCGCCTCGCAGAACAAGGCCGAAGCGGCGCAGAAGGCGGGGCGCTTCAAGGACGAGATCACGCCTTTCACCGTCGCGTCCCGCAAGGGCGACATCATCGTCGCCGACGACGAATATATCCGCCATGGCGCGACCTATGACGCGATGGCCAAATTGAAGCCGGCCTTCTCCAAGGAAGGTTCGGTCACCGCCGGCAACGCCTCGGGGCTGAACGACGGCGCGGCGGCTCTGGTGCTGATGACCGCGCAGGAAGCCAAGAAGCGCGGCCTGACCGCGATCGCGCGCATCGCCTCCTGGGCCACCGCCGGCGTCGATCCGGCGATCATGGGCACCGGGCCCATCCCGGCTTCCCGCAAAGCGTTGGAGAAGGCGGGATGGAAGGTCGGCAGTCTCGAACTTGTCGAGGCCAACGAGGCTTTCGCCGCGCAAGCGCTTGCAGTCAACAAGGACATGGGCTGGGATCCGGCGATCGTCAACGTCAACGGCGGCGCGATCGCGATCGGCCATCCGATCGGCGCTTCGGGCGCCCGCGTTCTCGTCACGCTGCTGCATGAAATGGGACGACGCGACGCCAAAAAGGGGCTGGCGACGCTTTGCATCGGCGGCGGCATGGGCATTGCAATGACGCTCGAGCGTTAATCGACGGGCGGGCCCGGACGCCAGGCTCCTGGCGGCCGGGTGACGGAATTGGCCACGTCGATCAACGAACGTGTGCTGGGAAGTTCTAAAAAGAGGGGAACGCAATGACAAGGATCGCAGTCGTCACCGGCGGCACGCGCGGCATTGGCGCGGCGGTATCGAAGGCGCTCGCGGCGGCGGGCTATCGCGTCGCCGCAACCTATCAGGGCAATGATGAAGCCGCCGCCAAATTCACTGCGGAGACCGGCATCAAAACCTACAAATGGGATGTTTCCAATTATGAATCCTGCGTCGCCGGCCTCGCTGCGGTGACGAAAGAGCTCGGCCCGGTCGAAGTGCTGGTCAACAATGCCGGCATCACCAAGGACGGCATGTTCCACAAGATGACGCCCGAGCAATGGTACGGCGTCATCAACACCAACCTCAACTCGCTGTTCAACATGTGCCGCCCCGTTATCGAGGGCATGCGCGAGCGCAATTTCGGGCGCATCATCAACATTTCATCGATCAACGGCCAAAAGGGCCAGATGGGCCAGGTCAATTATTCCGCGTCGAAGGCGGGCGATATCGGCTTCACCAAGGCTCTGGCGCAGGAGAACGCCGGCAAAGGCGTGACCGTCAACGTGATCTGCCCCGGCTATATCGCGACCGAGATGGTGATGGCGGTTCCCAAAGAGGTCATCGAGAAATCGATTCTGCCGCATATTCCGGTGCGCCGGCTCGGCCAGCCTGAAGAAATCGCGCGCTGCGTGGTCTTTCTGGCCTCCGACGACGCCGGCTTCATCACCGGTTCGACGCTCAGCGCCAACGGCGGCCAGATCATGCACTAAGGCGCCGTCGGGCAATGAAGGCGCCGTTGGGATCGCGGGCGTCCCGCCGCCGCGTTCCCAGAGGCAGCGCGTGCATCGGTCGATTCGATTGTTCGTTGACGGCGCCCAAGAGCGAAGCTCAGGACTTTATTCGGCCAGCACCGGCGCGCTGGGCGCTGATCCGCGCAGCGGTCTTTCCTCCATTTTGAGAAAGCATGCGAGGCTGATCGCCAGCGCCAGCGCCTGCATCGCGAACATCACAGAAAATGCCTGTCCGGCGGTCTTGGCGACAGCGGGGTCGAAGGCTGCGGCCGTCTGGGAGAGGCCTTCGTCAGTGACGATGCCAAACCCGATGATGACCGCCCCCATCAGCGCCACGCCCAGGGCGCTGCCGAAGGTGCGCAGAAAAGCAAGCGTCGCCGTGGCGACGCCGAGATCGCGCAAGTCGACCGCATTTTGGACGGAAACGGTGGCAGTCGGAAACAACGTGCCGGCGCCGACGCCGAGCACCAGAACCAGCGCTTCGGCCTGCCAAAAGTTCAGGCTCGGCGCGAAGAAAGACAGTAGCGCCAGCGCGGCGATCGCAAAATAAAGCCCGACGACGGCAATGCGCTTATAGTGCACGACGCGCGGCATGGCGCGGCCGGCGATCGTCGCGCCGATCACGCTGCCGCCAACCAATGCGATCAGGCCCGCGCCCGCGACGGTCGAATCCTTGCCGGTCACGAATTCAAAATAGATCGGCAGATAGACGGTCGAGCCGATGAAGGCGAACATCGAGAAAAAAATCGAAGCCGTCGCCGTGCCGACCACTTCGTTGCGAAATATGTCGAGCGGGATCAGCGCTTCCGGCGCGCGCCTGAGATGTGCGATCAACACGGCCGACAGCAAAGCGCCGGCCAGGCCAAGCGACAGGATGATCGGCGAGGTCCAGGCAAGGCGGGCGCCGCCCAGCGTGAGCACCAGCATGAACGCCACGGTCGCGCTGGTGATCAGCACCGCGCCCAACACATCGAGGCGATGGTTGCGCCGGATCTGCGGCAGCCCCTGGAGCCTCGTATGTGTCATGAAGAACGCCAGCGCGCCGATCGGCAGGTTGATCCAGAAGATCAATGACCATGAAAGATGCTGTGCGAAAAAGCCGCCGAGGATCGGCCCGGCGACGCTCGAAGTTGCCCAGACCGTCGAGATATAGACGACATAACGCGAGCGCTCGCGAGGCGGGACAACGTCGGCGATCACGGTCTGCGCTAGCGCGACGAGACCGCCGCCGCCAAGTCCTTGCACGGCGCGCCCGACAATGATGACGGGCATGCTCGGCGCCAGTGCGCAAATGATCGATCCAATCAGAAAAACGCCAAGCGCCAGCGACATGATCGGACGACGGCCGTAAATATCGGAAAGTTTGCCGTAAAGCGGCGTGACCGCCGTGCCGGTCAGCAGATAGACGGAGATGATCCAGGCCAGAAAGTCGGCGTCGCCGAGCGAGGCGCCGATCGTCGGCAGCGCCGGCGCGACGATTGTCTGGTCAAGCGCGGCGAGCATCATCGCAACCAAAACGCCGATGACGATATCGCGCCGTTGTTCGTGCGATATTATTTGAGGCGGCGACATATCCATTTCAATCTCGATCCAACGTCGCCGTCGCGCTCAATTCCGCAACCTTCTCCTGCAGCGGCCGTTCAAAAACCGGCGGAACATGGCTGAGCCGTCCCTTGGCGGCAAGATCAAATATCTTGAAGGCGCTCACGTTCGCGTCAACGACGTCGAAAGTTAACCATTGCCCGGCAGGTCCCCGGACATGACGTCAATCCGTTCGCGCGTCGACCAGTTGGACGATATCGCCGATCAGGCGATTTATCGCGAAATCCTTCGGCGTATAGACCGCCGCTATCCCCTTCTCCCGCAACGTCTCCGCGTCCGCCTCGGGAATGATGCCGCCGACCACAATCGGAATATGGCCATATCCGGCTTCACGCAGGCCGTCAGCGACCTCAAACGCCATCGCCAGATGCGAACCCGACAGGATCGACAGACCGACGCAATGCACCCCGTCCTTGGCGCGCTCGACAATCTCCGCCGGCGTCAGTCTGATCCCGTCATAAACGACATCCATGCCCGCATCCGTCGCCCGCACGGCGATCTGCTCGGCGCCGTTGGAATGGCCGTCGAGACCTGGTTTGCCGACCAGGAACTTCAACCGCCTGCCAAGCTTCAACGACACCCGCTCGACTTCCGCGCGCACGCCGTCAAGGTCGGCGGCCTCCTGACGGGCGAGCGGGCTGACCCCGGTCGGCGCGCGATATTCGCCAAATGTTTCGCGCAACGCGGCGCCCCATTCGCCCGTCGTGACGCCGGCTTTGGCCGCCTCGATCGAAGGCGCCATGATATTGGTTCCCTCGCTCGCCGCCTTGCGCAGATCGCTGAGTGCGCGCGCGACCGCGCCTTCGTCGCGCGCCGCGCGCCAGCTTCGCAGCCGCGCGACCTGCGCACTCTCGACCTCGGGTGCGATAATCGTGATAGAATTGCCGCCATCGGTCAGCGGCGAAGGTTCGCTCTGTGTGAACCGATTGACGCCGACGACGATCTGTTCGCCCCGCTCGATCGCCTCGAGGCGCTGGGTGTTCGACTGGACCAGTTTGCGTTTCATATAGCCTGATTCAATCGCGGCGACCGCGCCGCCCATCGTCCCGATGGCGGCCAGTTCGGCGCGCGCCTCGGATTTGAGGGAAGCGACCAGAGCATCGATCTCGCGGCTGCCCGCAAAGATATCGTCAAATTCCAGGAGATCGGTCTCATAGGCCATGATCTGCTGCAGGCGCAGCGACCATTGCTGATCGAACGGGCGCGGCAGGCCGAGCGCCTCGTTCCAGGCCGGCAATTGCACGGCCCTGGCGCGCGCGTTGCGCGACAACACGACCGCGAGCATTTCGATGAGAATGCGATAGGCGTTGTTTTCCGGCTGCTGCTCGGTAAGTCCCAGCGAATTGACCTGCACGCCATAGCGAAAGCGCCGTTTGGCGGGATCGGCGACCCCATAGCGCTCCCGCGTAATCTCATCCCACAATTCGGCGAAGGCCCGCATTTTGGCGAGTTCGGTGACAAAGCGCATGCCGGCGTTGACGAAGAAAGACAAGCGCCCGACGACTTCGGCGAAGACGGCTTCGTCGACTTCGCCGGCGGTGCGCACCATATCGAGCACCGCCACCGCCGTCGCCAGCGCGAAGGAGAGTTCCTGCACCGGCGTCGCTCCGGCCTCCTGCAAATGATAGGAGCAGACGTTCATCGGATTCCATTTCGGCGTTTCGCGCGCCGAAAAAAGGATCAGATCCTTGGTCAGGCGAAGCGACGGGCCGGGCGGGAACACATAGGAGCCGCGCGAGAGATATTCCTTGATGATGTCGTTCTGGGTCGTGCCCTGCAGGCTGGCCCGCGCCGCCCCCTGCTCGTCGGCGACGGCGATATAAAGCGCCATCAGCCAGGGCGCGGTCGCGTTGATCGTCATGGACGTATTCATCTGGCCAAGCGGAATATCGGCCAGCAGCGCGCGCATGTCGCCGATATGCGAGATGGCGACGCCGACCTTGCCTACCTCGCCGCGCGCCAGCGGATGATCGCTGTCATATCCGGTCTGGGTAGGCAGATCGAAGGCGATCGACAGCCCGGTCTGGCCCTTGGCCAGATTGTCGCGAAAGAGCCTGTTGGATTCCGCCGCGGAGGAATGGCCCGCATAGGTGCGGAAAATCCAGGGCGCATCCCGTTTTCGCGCCCGGCGCCCGCCGTTCGGCGTCGTCTGCATGATCCGCCTTCGCTGCCGCGTCACAATTTTTGCTGCGAAGCACAATTGCAGAAATTTTCGCGCGGCGCCAGCAGGCGGAGGCGGCGTGCAAGGCCGATCGCCCGCGGCCGCGGCCTCGCACAATATCCCGCCCGTCCGGCTAAAGCAGGCGGCTCTTGGCCAGGATGAGAACGAAGAGCAGAATAATTGCGGTCGCAATCGCGATGCCGAACGTCAGCAAGGCGTCATCCGCGCGATAGGTCGCGAAGAACCGGTAGCGCAGATAGATTCCCCCGCAGACGCCGATCAGGGCGAGGATGCCGTTCGGGATAGGCCCGAATCCCGAACGCTGGGTTATTGCGTCGGCAAAAAAGCCGGCCGCCAAGGTCACGATGATCACAACGAGCACGAAAAACGCCAGGTCAAAACCTGAAAGCTCTTCCAAGTCTGAAAGCCAGGGAATTGAATTCATGTCGAAATCCGACGCGTTCTCGCAAAAGCCGCCGAACGCCGGCTCATATTAGCAATTGATGGTGACGGGAGGGTTAACGCGCGAGATTGAGCGAGCCCCAAGGCGACATTGGCCCAAGGAAGGGATTGATTTTCTTTCGCGGCGGCGCGATGAAAACAATGCTGCGCCGCAATATCGGGGCGACCAACCTGATATTCGGGCTTGACGAGGGCGGACATGACCAAACGCGCGACAAGCGGGGGCTCTTTCGATCGCCAGGACAAAATGGGCGCGGAGATTCTCAAGGACCTCTATGAAATCGGTGAAATCCCGCCGCTCGGCCATGTCCCGGCGAGGATGTACGCCTGGGCCGTGCGCAAGGACCGGCACGGGCCGCCCGAACAATCGATGAAAGTCGAGATCGTCCCGACCTGGCCGCTCGACAGCCATGACGTGCTGGTGCTCGTGATGGCGGCCGGGGTCAATTACAACGGCGTCTGGGCGGCATTGGGCGAGCCGGTTTCGGTGCTGGACGTCCACAAGCAGCCTTTTCACATCGCCGGATCCGACGCATCGGGCATTGTCTGGGCGGTCGGCTCCAAGGTGAAGCGCTGGAAGATCGGCGACGAAGTCGTCGTCCATTGCAACCAGGACGACGGCGACGACGAGGAGTGCAACGGTGGCGACCCGATGTTCTCCGCCTCGCAGCGCATCTGGGGTTATGAGACGCCCGATGGGTCTTTCGCGCAATTCTGCCGCGTGCAGGATCGTCAATTGATGGAGCGTCCGCGCCATCTGACCTGGGAGGAAAGCGCCTCCTACACGCTGACGCTGGCGACCGCCTACCGCATGCTGTTCGGCCATGAACCGCATCGCCTGAAGCCGGGCGACAACGTGCTGGTGTGGGGCGCCTCGGGAGGTCTTGGCGTATTCGGCGTGCAGCTTTGCGCGGCGGCCGGCGCCAATGCGATCGGCATCATCTCGGATGAATCAAAACGCGACTATGTGATGTCGCTCGGCGCCAAGGGCGTCATCAACCGCAAGGATTTCAAGTGCTGGGGCCAATTGCCCAAGGTCAATTCCGACGAATATGCCGCGTTCATGGCGCAGGCGCGCAAGTTCGGCAAAGCGATCTGGGACATCACCGGAAAGAAGGATGTCGACACGGTGTTCGAACATCCCGGCGAGCAGACGTTTCCGGTCTCCTGTTTCGTCGTCAAGCGCGGCGGCATGGTGGTCTTTTGCGCCGGCACCACCGGCTTCAACCTGACCTTCGACGCGCGCTTTGTCTGGATGCGGCAGAAGCGCATTCAGGGATCGCATTTCGCCCATCTGAAACAGGCGGCCGCCGCCAATAAATTCGTCATCGACCGCCGCATCGACCCCTGCATGTCGGAGGTTTTTCCCTGGGATAAAATCCCGGCCGCCCATACGAAAATGTGGAAAAACGAACATGCGCCGGGCAATATGGCGGTGCTCGTCAACGCGCCGAAAACCGGGCTGCGCACGCTCGAGGACGTGATCGAAGCGGGCCGCGGCTAACGACGGCGTTCCTTGCGCGCGCGCATGATCGCGGCGTTGAGATCGCCGCCGAACACGAAGATCGCCGCGATCGTGTACAGGAACACCAGCGCGATCATCACCGAGGCGAGGCCCGCGTAGGTCGACACATAATTGCGCGCGAATTCGCCGAGATAGGCGCCGAAAATCTCGCCGAACGCGACGCAGCAGACGAAGGTCAGCAAGACCCCCGGCGCGATCTCGACCAGGCTCCGGCGCTCCATCGGCAGCCAGCGATGGGCGATCAGCAGCGAGATCGCCATCAGCGCGCAGGCGATCCCCAGGCGCACGAACGTCACCATTCCCTGGAGCGGCGCCAGCCCCGGCGCGAAACGGAGAATCGCCGCCCAGATCAACGGCCACAACACCACGAGAAAAGCGAGCGCGAGCAGCCCAATCGCGCCGACCAGCACATAGGCGATCGATTCCAGCCTAAGCAGCCACCAGGGCCGCGCCTCCACCGTCTCGTAGGCCCGGTTGAGGCCGACGCGCAACGCCTCGATCGCGCTCGAGGAAAAATAAAGGGCGAGCACGGCGCCCACCGTCAGCAGGCCGCCGCGCGGCGCGGTCAGGACATTGTGAACTTCATTCGAAATGGGATTGGCGACGATCGCCGGCCACGCATCGAACATCAGCTTGGCGGCCTCGTCGGAGAGATCTTCGGACCCGAGGAAGGAGGCGAGAGCCGTCACGAAAATCAGAAATGGAAACAGAGAAGTCAAGGTTGTCAGAGCGATATGGCTCGAGATCGCCCAACCGTCATCGGCCACGAATCTCAAATAAGCGTCGACAAAAACGGCGATAGTTCTGCGCACGCGAAGCCAAGTCCGTGCTCTGATCGCAACCACGCCAAACCCCGCCCCCGGCCGACGCCGCGCGACCAAACGCTCCGCTGCCGGCTGTGTTAACGTCATTCACGGACAAAGGTTTCGCTCGCGCGCGCCCCCCGATTGCCCTCAAATCCACAGAATCACGCACAAAACTGGCCAACAGGGCCTAGCCGTAAGGACCAGCCACAGGCCTGGCAAGCCGAAATCTCTTGACTCGGCGGCGATCGCCGCCAACGCCGATTCGTGCCGGTTCCGTTCTCTGTCTGGACCAAAGGGCCTATTTGTGGGACGTATCGGCGGTTCGCGACCCGACGACCGCATGGCGATCCTTTTGCGGGTGAGCGCTTTTATCGCGCCTTCGTCATCGCCATATCCGCCATCATGGATAAAAGGCCATTTCGTCTTATTTCGTGTTCATTTGCCTGGCTTTGCCCTATAAGGACAATTCGACCCGCAAAACGCCGTCGGCAAATCCTTTCGGCAAAATCCTTTGGGAATCAGCGGCGATATTTGCGTCTCGGCCAGCGCGGCGCCCGTATGGTTGAGTTCGCGCGGCTATGGAGTTCAATTCTCATGCTAAACATTGATGCCGGCTGGCGTCCTCCGCCGCCAACGCTGTTCGTCGGCCGTCTGGCCAAAGCGCGCTCGAACGCGCCCCCAGCCCTCAAACCGGCTGCCTGACACTTATCCTCCGCCTTCCGATCCCGGCCGGAGGCTTATTGACGGATGCCGGATCACCGGCCGCCGTCGACTTTATAAATTGCAGCGAGAACGAATATGAGCCGTCACCTCTACAACGTGGGCGATGCGGTTAACTTGACCCCCCATTCCGGACATTTTTCGAAGACCACCGGCGCTTATGTGATCAGCGCGCAAATGCCCCCCCTCGGCGACGTGCTGCAATACCGCATCAAAAGCGCGTCCGAGCCTTATGAGCGGGTCGTGGCGGAACATCAACTTACGCGCTCCGACGCCGAGGCGCCGCCGCCCGCAGAGGCCATTGTCGCGCCGGCCAAGCCAACTATGAAAACATGGGCCGGCCGCGGCATTCGCGCGGCGTCGGCGACGCCCCCGCGCGATCGCGCCGTCTCCCGCACGCGCTGACAGCAACGCCGAAACGCCGATCACGCCAGCGCCTGCTCGAGGCCCAGCGCGTTTTTGATTTCGGCGAGGATTTCATAAGAGCGCAACCTGGCGCCGTGATCATAGATCGCGGAGGCGACCATCAATTCGTCGGCGCCGGTGCGCGCGATGAACGCCTCGAGCCCGGCGCGCACCGTTTCGCGCGCGCCGACGAAAGCATAGGTCAGCATATTGGACGCTCGCGCTTTTTCCGGCGGCGTCCAATAGGTCTCGATATCGTCGATCGGTGGGCGCAATTGCCCGCGCGTGCCGCGCAGCAGATTGGTGAAGCTCTGTTGGGCGGAGGTGAACAGCCGGCGCGCCTCGTCGTCGGTCTCGGCGGCGACCACATTGACGCCGACCATTGCGTAAGGCCGCGCCAATTGCGCCGAGGGCTCGAACTTGTCGCGATAGACCTGCAGCGCCTGCATCAGGGCGTCAGGCGCGAAATGCGAAGCGAAGGCGTAAGGCAGGCCGAGCGCGGCGGCGAGTTGCGAACCGAACAGGCTCGATCCGAGAATCCACATCGGCACATTGAGGCCGGTTCCCGGCACCGCTTGCACGAGCTGGCCCGGCTGTAGCGGACCGAGCAAGGCCTGCAGCTCCAACACGTCATGGGGAAAATTATCGGCGTTTTCGGGCGCGCGGCGCAAGGCCCGCAGCGTCATCTGATCCGTGCCCGGCGCGCGGCCGAGGCCGAGGTCGATGCGGCCGGGATAGAGCGATTCCAGCGTGCCAAATTGTTCGGCGATCACCATCGGCGCGTGATTGGGCAGCATGATGCCGCCCGAGCCGACGCGGATGGTGCGCGTGCCCTCGGCGACAAAGCCGATCGCCACCGCCGTCGCCGCGCTGGCGATGCCGACCATATTGTGATGTTCGGCAAGCCAGTAGCGATTATAGCCCCAGCGTTCAGCATGCTGGGCAAGGTCGCGCGAATTGCGCAGCGCCTGCCCCGGCGTCGAGCCCTGCGACACAGGCGCAAGATCCAGGATCGAAACGGGCGTCGGTTTGATGGCTGTTGTCATCATTGCAAGATCGGGACGGCATGGCCAAGGTTCAAGACAAGATTGATTGACCGCGGCGTTTTGGGATCGCGGGGCGTCCTCGCCCGGCCACCCGATCGACTATCGCCACCCCTGTGTTGACTTTGTCAACACAGGGGTTAACGTGCTCGCTCGCGGAGACGAGGACATCATGGAGGCGATCGATCGGCTGCGGCGCTTCAACCGGTTTTACACCCGCCAACTCGGCCTGCTCGACGAGCGCCTGTCGCAGAGCCCGTTCTCGCTGACCGAAGCGCGCGTGCTTTATGAGCTCGCCCATCGTGCCTGCCCGACTGCCGCCGAAATCGCGCGCGACCTCGATCTCGACCCCGCGCAGCTCAGCCGGATTGTGAAATTATTCAGAACGCAGCGCCTGCTCGCGAGCGAACCGAGCGCGACGCACGCCAAGCATCAACTGCTGTCGCTAACGGCCGCCGGCCGCACTGCCTTCGCCGCGCTCGAACAGGCGACAATGGCGGAGATCGGCGCTCTGCTGGCGCCGCTCAGCGAAGGCAGGCGCCGGCGCCTGATCCAGGCCGCGGACGTGATCGAGGAGACGCTCACCCCTCCCGCCGCCTCGACTGCCCCGGAATTCACCCTCAGAGACCCTGAAGTCGGCGATCTCGGTTGGGTGATCCACCGCCAGGCCGCCCTCTATGCCGCCGAGTATGATTGGGACTGGACGTTCGAAGCTTTGGTCGCTGAAATTCTCGGCGCCTTCGTCAGGAATTTCGATCCCGCCCGCGAACAGGCCTGGCTTGCCGAACGCCACGGCGAAATCGTCGGCTCGATCTTCCTGGTGCGCGGCGATGACGCGGCGACCGGCAAATTGCGCCTGCTCTATGTCGAGCCAGGCGCGCGCGGGCTCGGCATCGGCGCGGCGCTGGTCGAGGCCTGCGTCGCCAGGGCGAGGGAAGCCGGCTATTCCAGGCTCGCCCTGTGGACCAACGACATCCTCATCGCCGCCCGCCGCCTCTACGAAGCCGCTGGGTTCAAATTGATCGGCGAGGAGAAGCATATCTCGTTCGGCAAGAAATTGAACGGGCAGACATGGGCGCTGGATTTGGGCGGCGGCAGGTAGCCGCGCTGATTTAAACTGCAACCGTTAGTTCGTCATTGCTGTGACGTCGCAGCGATTCGAGCAAGAAGCAACGCGCAACCCCCGCAAGCCGAAACGCCCTTCGCGGCCCTGGGCGAGGAGCGTCGATAGATCGTCCCTCCCGGCAATGGAAGCGCACGTCCGGCGACTTTTGGCGCAACCCCATTTTGACCGCGCTCGGCTATGGCATTCCGCTCGATGTGACCTCTCTGGCGGAAGGCGAGATCAGCAAACCGTCCACAAATATATCGGCGGCAAGAGCACGCAGGGCGTCGCCACTTATTCCGGCCCCTGTACGCCGCCAGGCTCGCCGCATCATTACACCTTCGTCATCATCGCCACCGATCTCGACGCCAGGGAATTGCCGCCCGGCCTGACCATGCCGGAACTCTGGGCGCGCCTCGCCGGGCACACCAAAGGCGCGGCGGGGATGGTCGGGATGTTCATCAACCCCTATCCGCAACGAGGCGGAGGTATATACAGAGATTGACGCGCGGCGGAATCGTCCTTATTTAGCCGGCGTCGCCATTCCTATTGGAAGCCGCCGCCATGCCCGTCACGCGAATCTTCAAATCCGGCAACAGTCAGGCCGTCCGCATTCCGGCGGAATTGGCCTATGCCGATTTGAGCATGGAGCTGAAGATCACGCGTCTTGGCGATGTCATCACGATTTCTCCCGCGCGTCATAGTTTGAAAGACGCGGTGGCGGCGTTGCGTAGCCTCCCTAAACCTCCCACGGTCGAAAAGAGGGAGCCGATCGAAATGCCGGATCGGCGCCGGGCCTAAAGTCTTGGCCTATCTGATCGACACCAATATCGCGATCGACGCGCGTGACGGCGCCGATCCGATATTGGACAAGCTGGCCCAACATGACGGCGCGGTTTTGTTGTCGGCGCTGAGTCTGGCTGAGTTGCAGCGAGGCCTCTACAAATATCCAGCCCATGCGGCGCTGCGCCAGACACGTCTTGAACTGCTGTTTCAGCATATTCCGGTTCTGCCGTTCGACTCCACGGCGGCCCGCGTCTATGGCCAGATCATCGCGCGTTGCGGATGGGTGAAGGGGCGCGACTATGATCGCATGATCGCGGCCCATGCCATCAGCACCGGCTCGGTTCTTGTCACCAACAACAGCGCCGATTTCCGGGACATTCCCGATTTATCCATTGAAAACTGGGCGGCTCAGCGATGAACGACTACGGAATTGAAAATCTGGCGCGAGGCCAGAGCGTTCGAGAAGGAACCGCCTCGCCTTCAAGATTGATCGCCCGCTATCGCATCCGCGGCGACGCCAAGGGAATCGAGGAGCGCGCCCGCACGATCGCCGTCGAACAGAGCATCGAAATGCCGCCCGCGGCGGTGCGCGAGCCGTCGATCCTCTCCGACATACTCGGCGAGGTCGCCGCAATCGCCGATCGCGGCGACGGCTGGTTCGATGTCGAGATCGCGCTGGCGAGCGCGACCATCGGCGACGACGCCGGCCAGCTCCTCAACATGCTGTTCGGCAATACATCGCTGCATGAGGACGTCGTCCTCCATGACGCCATTCTGCCGCCAGAGCTGGTCGCCGCGTTCGGCGGCCCTACCCACGGGCTCGACGGCTTGCGGCGACGCGCCGGCGCGAAGCATCGCGCGCTGACCGCTTCCGCGCTGAAGCCGCAGGGCCTCGCCCCCGATGCGCTCGCCGAAATCGCTTTCACGTTGGCGATAGGCGGACTCGATTTCGTCAAGGACGATCACGGCCTCGCCGACCAGGTCTACAGCCCGTTCGCCAAACGGGTTGTCGCCTGCGCCAAAGCGGTGCGCAAGGCCGCCGCTTCGACCGGCGCGCCGACCCGGTATATCCCCAGCGTTTCTGGCCATTTCGGTGAGATCGAGCGGCAGCTTGGCGTCGCGCGCGACGAGGGGATCGACACAGTGCTGATCGCGCCCGCCATCGTCGGCGTCTCGACCTTGCAAGGGCTCGTGCGCGCCCATCCCGATTTCGCCTTCATCGCCCATCCGACCTTGACGGGCGCCGCGCGCATCTCGCCTATTCTCTACGCCAGGCTGTTCCGCCTGTTCGGCGCCGACGCTTCGATCTTCCCCAATTACGGCGGCCGCTTTGGCTATTCGAGCCGGACATGCGGCGAGATCGCCGCGGGATTGCGGGAAGCCTGGGGCGATCTTAAATCCAGCATTCCCGTGCCGGCCGGCGGCATGAATGTTGAGCGCGTGCCCGAAATGCTGCGTTTCTACGGGAAGGACACAATGATGCTGATCGGCGGCGCGCTTCTGTCGGCGCCGCGCGAAGAGCTTGCCGCTGCAACCGCCGCTTTCGTACGCGCCGTGGCCGATCATAACTATGGTGAAGCCGATGTCTGACGATCATCCGCCGAGTTTGCGCGTAGCCGAGCAGGATTTCCGCTGGGCCGACGTCACGCTGCGCCAGTACAAGGACGAGGATGCCGCGCCGTTCAAGACGGTGTCGCGGCAGGTGCTGTTCTCCGATCCGAAGCTCGCCGGTGAATTGCGCTATTTCGAAGTCGCGCCGGACGGTTATTCGACGCTCGAGCGCCACGACCATATGCATGCGGTGATGATCCTGCGCGGCGCCGGCAAGGTCCTCGTCGGCGACAAGGTTCATGACGTCAAGACGCATGACCTCATCACCATTCCGTCCTGGACCTGGCATCAGTTTCGCCCGGCGCCCGGCGAGAATCTCGGCTTCCTCTGCCTCGTCAACGCCGAGCGCGACCGCCCGCAATTGCCGAGCTCGGAAGAGCTGGCGGCGCTGCGCGCCGATGCGAAAGTCGCGGCGTTTCTTGATGGGACGGGGTGATTTTCGTCATTGCAATGACGGGTCACCCCACGCTCATCGCCTCTTCCGCCACCGCCCGCCACCAGCGCTCATGCTCGCGCCAGTTCCAGTTCGCCGCCGGCGAAGGCGAAGGCAGCAGCCACAGGCGCGTCGCGCCGATCGTCTCGCCCTGTTCGCCGAAGCCGGCCGCGGGTCCGAGATAGCGCCGTCCGGCGGTCAGGCTGGTGAAGGCGAGAATGGCGGGCTGATGCGCGAGGACGCGTTGACGCAGCGCCTCGCACGCGAGGCGGCCGAGGCTGCCGGCGGGTAGTTCCTTATCCATTCCCGAGACGGTTTTGGCGATATCGGTAAGCCCGATTCCCCATTCGCCGACCAGCGGAAATTCCGACGGGTCGAGCCGGCGCGGCGTCAGCCCGATCGCATGCAGCGTCGGCCAGAATTTATTCTGCGGATGTGCGTAATAATGGCCGCGCCGCGCCGACACTGTTCCCGCCGCCGTGCCGCAGAACACGATTTTGAGGCCCGGCCGCAACACGTCGGGCAGGACGAATGGCGAAGTCCGAGCGTTCATTTCGAGAGTGTCTCAGATCCTGCGCCGGCGCGATTTGGCGAAAGTGTCGAAGGCGACCGCCTCCATTTTGTTTCTGGCTCCCGGATTATCCGGGGAATGCGGTGCGTTGAGGACCATCACTCGGGGGCCGGTATACCAGCTAGCGAGGAAGCCTGCCAAGCCCCTTCGACCAAGAGAGATTACGCGGAAGAAGCAAATCGCGTGGCCTTCCGCAGCGCAAACCTCTGCGCGAACTCCTGTTTGCCCGCGTCGCCTTGTATTTTGCGTAGACCAATCAAGGCTTTCCCGGCGTCAGGCCGATATGAGCCTGCTTTGCTCGTATCGAGCCGTCGACGCCGTATGATGCATCCCAAGAGAACTCGTAATCACCGTCGATCTTCGTGATGTGCATGCGATCGACGATTCCCTTCAAATTGAAATCACTCAACGCAATATTCATCACTTCGCTGAGCGTGACAGTAACCACTACGTGCTTCTCGAGGATAAAGTAACCTTTCGCATCCGTGCGGTCGGTCATCTCCCAGGTGTGAAGACGCATGACGCTTGACCTCTTGGTGGAGAGGCTAATCTCGAGCAAATAGGCATCGTGAAAGAGTGGCGCGCGCCCGAACCATTCAAATAGCGCGTCTCCTCCCGGAATCTCGCGTAGGATCGCTTCGGATGTCATCAAGCTCGCTCCCGGCCTATCTCCGTCAGATCGTCTGGTTGTAAGCGCCGACTTCGCTGTTCTCGCGAAGCACGCCATCGACGGCGGCGAACATTTGGCGCATGCGCGCCTCCGAGACCGGGCTCTCGACCACCACGACAAGCTCCGGCTTGTTGGAGGAAGCGCGCACCAGCCCCCAGGTGCCGTCCTCCACCGTCACGCGCACGCCATTGACGGTGACGATGTCGCGGATTTTCTGCCCCGTCAGCAAGGCGCCCTTGGCCTGCATGTCCTTGAAGCGCGCAACGACGCGGTCGGCGACCGCATATTTCACCTCGTCCGCACAATGCGGCGACATGGTCGGCGATCCCCACGTGCGCGGCAGCGCGCGATAGAGATCGGCCATCGACTTCTGGGGATTGCGCGCAAGCATGTCGAGCACGGCGATGGCGGTGACGAAGCCGTCGTCATAGCCGCGCCCGATCGGCGCGTTGAAGAAAAAGTGCCCGGACTTTTCGAAGCCCGCCAAAGCCTTCAGGTCGCGGACGCGGCGCTTGATATGGGAATGGCCGGTCTTCCAGTAGTCGGCCTTGACGCCATTGGCGATCAGCTCGGGATCGGTCGCGAACAGGCCGGTCGACTTGACGTCGACGACAAAGGTCGCGTTCGCGTGCAGCTTCGACAAATCCCGCGCCAGCATGACGCCGATCTTGTCGGCGAATATCTCCGCGCCCTCATTGTCGACGATGCCGCAGCGATCGCCGTCGCCGTCAAAACCGAGCGCGACGTCCGCGCCGGATTCGCGCACCGCCGCCGCCATCGCATGCAGCATATGCAGGTCTTCGGGATTGGGATTGTAGCGCGGGAAGGTGAAGTCGAGTTCGCAATCGAGGGGTACGACTTCGCAGCCAAGCGCTTCGAGAATCTTCGGCGCGAAGGCGCCCGCCGTCCCATTGCCGCAGGCGGCGATCACTTTCAGCTTGCGCGACAGTTTCGGTCGGGTCGTGAGATCGGCGATGTAGCGGGCGGGGAAATTCTCGACGAAGCGATAGGCGCCGCCGTCGGCGTAGTGGAACTTGCCCGAGATCACGATGTCGCGCAGCCGGCCCATTTCCTCCGGCCCGAAGGTGACCGGGCGCTGCGCGCCCATTTTCACGCCGGTCCAGCCATTGTCGTTATGCGAGGCGGTGACCATCGCCACGGCGGGAACGTCAAGATCGAATTGCGCGAAATAGGCCATCGGCGTGATAGCCAGGCCAATGTCATGCACCTTGACGCCCGCCGCCATTAGCCCGGCGGTCAACGCGTATTTGATCGAGGAGGAGTAGCTGCGAAAATCGTGGCCTACGACGATTTCCGGCGCAATGCCCATATCATGCAGCAGCGCGCCGAGGCCGAGCCCCAAAGCCTGCACGCCCATCAGGTTGATTTCTTTTTCGAACAGCCAGCGCGCGTCATATTCGCGAAAGCCGGTCGGCTTCACCATCGGGCTTGATTCATAATCGTAAGTGTTGGGGAGAAGCTGCGCTTTCGGCGTGGGATACATGAAGGCCTCGATTGGGGCGTGGGGGCGGCGATGGACGATGAGACTTGGTAACGGATTGAGCGATCGATACAAGGACTGTGAAGGTCCAACCTGGTCTGCGGCGGCGACCGCGAGGGCCACGCCGCCAAGACGCCGTCAACTCTAGGCGAATGCGGAGCATTCGTCCGCAGGCTGCGCCGGTCCTCCACCTCGTTTCGGCGCCTTCGGCGTGACTGCGCCCCGTCGGCGTGGCAAATTGCTACCACGTTCCTTTGGTGGACAAAGCCATTGGCGGGCGAAGCGGTCAAGGCCGGCGAAGCCGCTCGCGAAGCGGGTCGACTTGACGGCTTTGCACGACGTTGGCAGCGCATCGATGGCTAGGATTGGCCGTCTCCGTACGCCACGCTTGCATAATCCTCGCCCGACCCGATCAGCCGCTCTCCCACCCTACTGCCGCAACACCAGCCTCCCAGCCCTTTGCTCGACGCTGGCGAGGCGCTTGAGAAAGCTCATCCCCAGAAGATCGACGGCGCCCGCGTCGGGCGCGGCGACCAGCGCTTTGACATCGCCAAGATAGATCGACCCGAGCGTCACCTCGCTTAGATTCACCGGCGCCACCGCCGCGACGCCATTGGCGGTCTGCGCCCGCAAGGTGTAATCGGAATTAAGAACGTGCAGACCGATCCGCGACGCCGTCTGATAGGATATGACCACCATCGTCGCGCCGGTGTCGACCAGCATTTTGACGGGTGCGCCGTTGATATAGACCTCAGTCGCATATTGGCCGCCGCCATCGGCGTCGATGGAAGCCTCGGCGCCATCGCTCGAGGCCGGCGGACTCAGCGCGACATTGGCTTTGGCCGGCGCGGCGATCGTCTGAACAGGCGGGCGCGCGTCATTCGAAAAAAACGTCAGCAATAGGTTCGGCGCTACTAAGCCAAGAAAACAAGCGCCGACCGCCACTATAACGGCAAACCGCAACATATTGTCACCAAGCCCGCGGCCGTGATCGGCTTCGCTTACGGACGTCCGGAAACTAGCGCCAATCCGCCAATGAGCCGTTAATCGGCTGACATAAACACGGCGCTGCGCCGCGGCGATCGCTGGTTGGCGGGCGCGATTGCACGGGAGACGGTGAAGCCGCGGTAAGCCCGATTCAGACAAATCGATTGAGATGGTTCTCCAGGAATTCCTGCCGGCCCGATCGCGGCTTCGGGTCGATCCTGTCGCGGGCGACGCGGGCGGCGATGTCTTCGAGCGAAGATCGCCCGGAGAGCATCGCCTTGGCGGCGGGCGCATCCCAATCCGCGTAGCGCTCGACAAGAAACCCATCATACTGGCCGTCCTCGATCAGCCTCGCGGCCGCGGTCAAAGCCTGCGCTGAGATATCGAGGCCGCCGATATGGCCGATCAGCAGGTCCTGCGGCTCGATCGACTGGCGACGCACTTTGGCGTCGAAATTGAGCCCGCCCGGCGCGAGGCCGCCGCTCTTGAGGATGTGATAGAAGGCGGGGACCAGTTCGGCCGCATTATTGGGAAATTGATCGGTGTCCCAGCCCGATTGATAATCGTTGCGATTGGCGTCGAGCGAGCCCAGCAGGCCGAGCGAGACCGCCATCGCCACTTCATGTTCGAAGGAATGGCCGGCGAGCACGGCATGGCCGACTTCGATATTGACCTTGACCTCTTTCTCGAGCCCGAAGCGCTTGAGGAAGCCGTAAACCGTCGCGACATCGTAATCATATTGATGCTTGGTCGGCTCCTGCGGCTTGGGCTCGACGAGAATGACGCCCTTGAAGCCGATCTTGTGCTTGTAGTCGATGACCAGCGACAGGAAGCGACCGAGTTGTTCCTGCTCGCGCTTGAGATCGGTGTTGAGCAGCGTCTCATAGCCTTCGCGGCCGCCCCATAGCACATAATTGGCGCCGCCGAGCCGATGGGTGGCGTCGATCGCGTTCTTCACCTGCGCGGCCGCATAGGCGAAGACATCCGGATCGGGATTTGACGCCGCCCCCGCCATATAGCGGGGATGGCTGAACAGATTGGCCGTGCCCCACAGCAGTTTCACGCCCGAGGCCTTCATCTTGCCCTCGAATATCTCGGTGATCTCCTGAAGGTTGCGGCCGAATTCGGCGAGATTGGCGCCTTCGGGAACGACATCGCGATCATGGAAGGTGAAGAAGGGAACGCCGAGCAGCGCCAACATTTCGAAAGCGACATCGGCCTTCAGGCGGGCGTCCTTCATCGTCTCGCCGAACCACGGACGCTCGAATGTCGGCGCGCCGAACATGTCGGAGCCAGGCCAGGCGAAATTGTGCCAGTAGCAAACGGCGGGGCGCAGATGCTCGGCGAGCGTCTTGCCGAACACCACTTTGTCGGCCTGATAATGGCGATAGGCCAGCGGATTGGCGCTATGCGCGCCCTCGAAGCGAACCGGCGCAATGTCGCCGAAAAAACCGCTGCTCATGTTTCAACTCCCCTCGATCGCTTTTTATGCACGGGCGCCGGCGCGCCGCCGGCCTGGTAATCGCAATTAATTTGGTTCCCGCATTTATTTCGGCGCGACGATCCCTGTCAATAGAACTGGGATAGTCTCGTCGCCATGATCGATTCGACGACTGATCTCTTTGCAACGCTGACCGCGCCGGCCCCTGCCCGCGCCGCCGCGCGCGTCAGCGACCGGTCTGCTCCGCCGTTCATCGACCTGATCCGGGAATTTTGCGCGATCGGCCGGCCTTCCGTCGAATTGCAGGAAGGCGTGATCCGCTATTTCGTCAACGAGTTCTGGACCTCGGGACAACGCCAGGCCCATTCCATTCACGAGGTGAGCTATCGCGCCTGTTTCAAGCCGCAGCTACCCGAATTCTTCATCGAACGGCTGACCCGGACTGGCGACGCCGTTTACGATCCGTTTATGGGGCGAGGCACGACGCCGCTCCAGGCTGCGCTGATGGGACGCCGGCCGGTCGGCAATGACGTCAATCCGCTCAGCGTCCTGCTCACCAGGCCGCGCCTCAATGCGCCGACGGCCAACGCGCTCGTCCGCCGGCTCGACGAAATCGCCTGGGACGCCGGCAAAGTCGAGGATGCCGAGTTGCTCGTCTTCTACAGTCCGCGGACCCTGCGCCATCTCTCGGCGCTGCGTCATTGGCTGATCGAAAAGGCGCCGCTCGCCGGCGCTTCATCAGCGCCGGACGACTGGATCCGGATGGTGGCGATCAACCGCCTGACCGGCCATTCGCCCGGCTTCTTTTCCGTCTATACGCTGCCTCCGAACCAGGCGGTGTCGGCGCAATCGCAGCGGAAGATCAACGAGAAGAGGGGGCAGACGCCGCCCGACCGCGACATCAGGAAACTGATCCTGAAGAAGACCGCCTCGCTGCTCGGCGACGGACCGGTCGGCGCCCATCCGACGCCCCTGCTGATGACGGGCGCCGCGCAATCGACGCCGACGATCAGGAGTGCCTCAATCGATCTCGTCGTCACCTCGCCGCCCTTCCTCGACGTCGTGCAATATGCCGAGGACAATTGGCTGCGAAGCTGGTTCGCCGGCATCGATGCGGCAAGCGTCGCCATCGCCCATCATCGCACCGAGGAGGGCTGGGCGAATATGGTGCGCGACGTGCTGATCGAACTCGCGCGCGTGACGCGCCCGGGCGGCCATGTCGCCTTCGAAGTCGGCGAAATCCGCCGCGGCAAGGTGCTGCTCGAACGCCTGGTCTGGCAGGCCGCCGAAGGCCTGCCGTTCGACCGGCTGTTCGTCATGGTCAACCAGCAGGAATTCACCAAGACCGCCAATTGCTGGGGCGTCGGCAATAATGCGAAGGGGACGAACACAAACAGGATTGTGGTGATGCGGCGGCAGTGAAGGGAGAACGTTGCAACGCTCCACAACCCGCGAAAGGCTTCGCTATTGAGCCATTGTTCGCATGGAGGCGATTTTTTCACCCCTGAGACCTTTGTCAATGATGGCCTTTCAGGCCACCGCCGAAGGCGGCGACCGCTCCGCGGTCGTCATTGACAAAGGTCTCAGGGGTGAACACGCTCCGCCATGCGAAACGATGGATCGCACCCGACCAGTTCGATGAGAAATCAAGACCCGCGGCCAGCAGAACTCTGACTCACCCCTGCGCAACAAAAGCCCTCTTCGGAAAAGCGCTCTCGACCACATCCAGGAAAGCCCGCACCTTCGCCCCGACAAGCCGACGCGAACTCTGCAGCGCCCATAGCTCCACGGCGGGTCCGACAACTCCCCAATAAGCGAGGCGGCCCTCCGCGATATCGTCGGCGACAAGAAGCTTGGGCAGCAGCGCCGCGCCGGCGCCGGCGCGCACGGCGTCGTGCACCATCAACAGCGATGACAGGCGCAGCGCCGGCTCCGGCCGCAGACGCATTTCCGCGCCCCGCGACGCGCGCATGCGCCAGACGAGATCGGCAGGCGAATTCGTCAGCAGCACCGCCTTCACCGGAATATCGGCCACGTCATCGGCTGCAGGCGCCGGACGCGGCATATCGGGATGCGCCACGACAAGACGCTCGTCATTGAGAAATCGGCGGCCGACAAGGCTTTCGTCCGGCGATGGATCGACCCGGATGACGAGGTCATAGCCGTCCTCGACGGGATCGACCTTGCGATCCTCGGCGACGATCTCGAGCTGGACGTCGGGATAGGCGAGCGCAAAGCGGGCGGCGATCCTACCGAACGCGACATGGGCGATCACCACCGGCGCACTGACCCGCAGGCGCCCGCGCGGGGTCGCGGCGCCGAGCGCCACCGCCTCTCCCGCTTCCGCGATTTCCGAGAGTGGCCCTTCGGTGCGCGCGTGCAGCGCGCGGCCCTCATCGGTCAGCCTGAGGTTCTGCGATCCACGGTCGATCAGCCGCACGCCGAGACTTTGCTCCAGTTCCGCCACCCGGCGCGACAACGTCGCCTTCGACCGGCCGGAGACGCGGCTGGCGCGCCCGAAGCCGCCATGGGCGGCGACCAGATTGAAGTCGGACAAGGCTTTCAGTTCCATTTCCGTCTGTTCCATTTTCGAGACGACATGTCCAGATTCTGGCATCTCCTCAAAGAAAGCGGAACGGCTAATTTGCAACTCATCGCGGGGGAAGTTCCGCGACCACAACAGGAGATTTTGCTATGACCATTCTCGTCACCGGCGGCACCGGCACGATCGGCGGCCAGGTTCTCAACGCCCTGCACGGCCGCGGCGTCGAGGTTCGCGCGCTCACCCGCTCGCCAGGCAAGGCGCAGCTTCCCCTGGGCGTCACGCCGGTCGGCGGCGATCTCGCCGATGTCGATTCGGTGCGCGCCGCGCTCGCGGGAATCGACACTTTGTTCCTGCTGGTTCCCAATGTCGCCGACGAACTCACCCAGGCGATGCTGACGCTGACGCTGGCGCGCGAGGCCGGCGTCAACGGCATCGTCTATCTCTCGGTGCTCAAGGGCGAGGCCTATGCCGACGTGCCGCATTTCGCGAGCAAGCACACGGTCGAACGAATGATCGAGGCGCTCGACCTTCCCGCCACCATCCTGCGCCCCGCCTATTTCATTCAGAACGACATTCGCCTGAAGGAGCCGTTGCTGAAGTTCAACGTCTACGGCATGCCGATCGGCGCCAAAGGCCTCTCCATGGTCGACACCCGCGACATCGGCGAGGCCGCGGCGATCGAGCTGACGCGCCGCGCCCGCAGCGCCGCGCCGCTTGCCCGCGAGACTTATACGCTCGCCGGTCCCGACGCCCTGACCGGCGAGGCGATCGCCGCGATCTGGAGCGAGGCGCTCGGCCGCGCCATTCGCTACGGCGGCGATGATCTTGCGAGCATGGAGCAGCGCCTCAAGACGACGATGCCGGCCTGGCATGCGCTCGACCTGCGCCTGATGATCGGCCGCTACCAGAACGACGGCGCCGTGGCGACCCCGGACGACATCGTCCGCCTCAGCAAGCTGCTCGGCCGCGCGCCCCGCTCCTACCGCGACTTCGCGCGCGACGCCGTGGCGCAATGGGCGAAAGGCTGATCGGGGCGCGAGGCCGAAGGGAACAGCACGCCTCCTCCGGCGACGCCCTGCAACGCATGAACGGCTTCGCTATTGAACCATTGTCCGCATGGAGGACATTTTTTCACCTCTAAGGCCTTGGTCGATGACAAACTCGTCGTCGACACCGGCGGCGCGCAAGCGCGATTGCAGTTGGGTCTGCCCGAACCATCACCGCGCCCCCGCCCCCGCATCCGCCGCGCCCGGCGTGGTCGCGGCGACCTCCGGCGAGACCTGCGCTCGCGCACGCCGGCGATGGCTGATCACCAGCGCGGCGAGCGTCACCACATAGGGCGCGATATCGGTCAATTGGTTCGGCAGGCCCTGGCTTTGCAGCTTGACGCCGAAAGCGTCGGCGAAGCCGAACAACATGCAGGCAGCCGCCGCATAGAGCGGGTTGCCGCGGCCGAGCATCACCGCCACCACCGCGATCCAGCCGCGTCCCGCGCTCATATTCTCGGCGAATACGCTGACCGCGCCAAGCGAGAGCTGGGCGCCGGCGAGGCCGGCGAGCGCGCCGCCGACGAGGACGGTCGTCACCCGATAGGCGTTGACATTGACGCCCAGCGTCTCGGCGGCGTCCGGCTGCTCGCCGACGCCGCGCAATCTCAGGCCAAGCGGCGTCCGGAACAGGACCACGCTGACGATGGCGACCAGCGCCCAGGCCGCCCAGGTGAGAATCGTCTGCCGCCCGAAGCCCCAACCGATGATCGGAACATCCTGGAGCACCGGCATGCGAATCCTGGCGAGGCTGACGATGGCTGGATCGCTGAACGTGCCGCTGACGCCGAATATCACGCGCAGGAGATAGGCGGTGAGGCCCGAGGCCAGCAGGTTCATGCCGATGCAGATCACCACCGCGTCGCCACGAAACATCGTGGCGCCATAAGCGAGGATCAGCGAGAAGGCGATTGCGGCGAGCATCGCCGCGGCGACGCCGCCCGCCGCGCTCTGGGTGAAATACCCGCCGACGATCCCCGCGAAGGCGCCGACCAGCATCTGGCCTTCGAGCGCCATGTTGAACACGCCAACGCGCGCGCAGAGCACGCCGGCGAGCGAAGCCAGCAGGATCGGCGTGATCGCCTGGACCGCCGATTGCACCAGGAAAGGCGTGATGAGGCCGCTCATCGCGTGGCTTTCCCGGCGCCGTGGCGCATCGCCAGGAACAGGATGACGATCGATTGCAGCACCATGGTCAGAACGCGTGGCACGGCGATCTCGCGCTGCATGGCGAAGCCGCCGGTCTGCAACGCGGCGAAGAACAGGCCGGCGAGAATGGCGCCGGCCGGCTCGCCATTGGCGAGCAGCGCCGCCATCAATCCCGACCAGGTGTATGACGGCGTCAGCAGGGCGTCGTCGATGAAACGGAATTGCGAGCCGAGCACGATGATCGCGCCGACCAGCCCGGCGATCGCGCCGCTGACGAACATCACGCGCATCGCCTGGGCGTCGAGACGCACGCCGCCATAGCCGGCAAATCGCCGGTTGATTCCCCGCATGCGCAGTTCGTAGCCCGCCACCGTGCGCCGGTCGACGAACAGTACCAGAAGCGTGATGCTTGCGATGATGAGGAGACCGATATTCAGCGGCCCGCTCAAATTCATCAGCCGCGCGCCTTCGGGAACCAGCGCCGTCTGCGGCAGACCGGTCGTCGCATCGCGCAGGGGAAAGCGCACGATGTAAGACGCGACGCCCACCGCCGGATAACTCAGCAGCAGGCTCGATATCAGCATCGGCACCCCATGCCGCGTCTCGCCCCAGGCGGCGAGCGCGGCATAAAGACCGGCGGCGATTGCGGCTGCGCCAAGAGCTGCAATCGCCACGAGCGGGCCGGGGCCGGGGAGATAGACTGGGATGATTGCGGCGACGAGCGCGCCGATCACCAATTGCCCGTCGCCGCCAAGATTGACCATGCCGCCGCGCAGTGGGATCGCGGCGACCAGGGTCATGCCGACGAGCGGTGTCGCCCAGTTGAGCGTATTGGGCCAATTGTCGAAGGCGAGCGCGCCGAGGAATATCTGCGCGTAAGCGTCGAAGGGATTGGCGCCGGACGCGAAAACCAGCACGCCGCCGACGAGCGCGGCGAACAGGATGGCTATTGCCGCCGAGGGCGGGCGCCAGCGCCGCGCGGCGGCGTCTTCGGGCCGGGACGCTGCGCTCACGCCGCCTCCGGCGCGCGCCCGGCCATCAGCAGGCCGAGCGTTTCCTCATCGGCGCGCTCGCGCAGCAGGTCGGCGAGGATGCGTCCCTCGTACATGACGAGGATGCGATCACTGAGCGCGAGGATTTCGCTGAGTTCGGACGAAACGAGCAGGATGGCGCGGCCGGCATCGCGTTCGGCGATGAGCTCGGCGTGGATGAATTCGATGGCGCCGACATCGACGCCGCGCGTCGGCTGTTCGGCGATCAGCGCCGGCGCTTCATGCGACAATTCGCGCGCGACCACGACCTTCTGCAGATTGCCGCCGGAGAGCGAGCCGACCGGCGCGCTTTCGCTTGTAATTTTGACGCCGAACCTGGCGATCAGCGCGCGCGCCCGCGCCGCAATGGCGCTGGCGTCGATCAGGCCGCGCCGCGCCAGCGGGAAGGCGCGATGAAAGCTCATCGCGAGATTGTCGGCGGCGCTCGCCGGCAGCGCCGAGCCGACGCTGGCGCGGTCCTCAGGGATATAGGCGATTCCCGCCGCGCGGCGCGTTGCGACATCGGCGCCCGAAACATCGACGCCGCCGACGCGCACCTTGCCGCCGTCAAGCGGCCGCAGGCCGACCAAAGCCTCGACGAGTTCGCTCTGGCCATTGCCGGCGACGCCGGCGAGGCCGACGATTTCGCCGGCGCGCACTCGCAGCGCGACGTTGTCGACGAGCGGCTTGCCGCCCGCCGCCGATATGGTGAGATCGATCGCCTCCAGCAGCGTCGCGCCAAGCCGTGCGGGGCCCTTGGCGACCGTCAAGTTGACGCTGCGCCCGGTCATCGCGCGCACGATGGCGCGCGCATCGGTCTCGCTGGTTTTCACCTGTTCCGTCACGCGGCCGTCGCGCAGCACAGTGACCCGATCGGTAATCGCCATCACTTCATGCAGCTTGTGGGTGACGAAGAGGATGGTGCGCCCCTCCCCCGCGAGATGGCGCATCACCGCGAACAGGCCGTCGCGCTCGAGCGGCGTCAGCACGGCGGTCGGCTCGTCGAGGATGAGGAGGCGCGCGTCGCGATAGAGCGCCTTGAGAATTTCGACGCGCTGGCGCACGCCGACCGAAAGCCTGCCGACAATGGCGTCGGGATCGACGCCGAGACGATGCCGCTCAGAAAGCTCAGCGACGTTGCGCCGCGCGGCGCGCCGGTCGATGAAAGCGCCGCGCCGCGGCTCGGCGCCATAGACGATGTTCTCCCAGACGCTGAACGAATTGAACAGCTTGAACGCCTGGTGAACCATGCCCATGCCTTCAGCGATCGCATCGACCGCCGAGCGGAAATGCACCTGCGCGCCGCGCAGCAGCACGCGACCTTCGTCTGGCTTTTGCAGGCCGTAGAGGATGCTCATCAGCGTCGATTTGCCGGCGCCGTTCTCGCCCATGATGCCATGAATCTCGCCGCGCGCGACGACGAGATCGACGTGATCATTGGCGATGAGGGCGCCGTAGCGCTTGACGATGCCGACCGCCTCGAGCTCTGGAACGGCGGCCCCGGCCACGCCCTATTTCGCCGTCATGGGGTCAGCGATCGTCAGGGCGCCGCTGACGATCTGGTCGCGCAAGGCTTTGACCTTGGCGATCGCGTCGGGAAAATCGGCGATCGTGCATTTGGATTCCTTGACGTTGTCGTCAAGGCCGGTCAGCGCCATGCCGCCTTCCTTGAGGCCGAGCGCGGCGACCGGCTGCTGCGATCCCGCCACAATGCCCTTGACGGCGAGCTCAACGGCGACGTCGGTTTTCTTTTCGACATTGTCCATCACCGCGCCCGGCGACTGCGGGCACTGATTGACGTCGACGCCGAAGGCGCTGGCGCCGCCGGCGTCCTGCACGGCTTTGAAAATGCCGCCGTTCGAGCCCGCCCCGGCGGCGAGTATGCGGTCGGCGCCGTCGGCGAGCATGGCGGCGGCCCGCTCCTGGCCGCGCGCCGGATCGGAGAACGGGCTATTGCCGCCAACCCACAGGGTCGGCGAAATCTTGACGTCCGCCTTGGCATAGCGCGCGCCTTCGATGAAGGCGTCGGTGTAGCGGTGGAGGAAGGGGATATCGAGCGCGCTGATCGCGCCGACCTTGCCGGTCTTGGTGGTGAGCGCGGCTTCGGCGCCGGTCAGGAAGCTCGCCTCATATTCGCGGAACACCGAGCAATAGATGTTCGGTTTCAGGTTCTTGAACGGGCAGCTATCGATCTGCAGGAACTTCACGCCGGGATAAGCGACCGCGACGTCAGGCAACATGTCGTTGAATTCGAAACCGATGACGATCACCACCTGGGCGCCGGCCTTGGCGGCGGCCTCCAAATTCTGCCGCTGCGTCGTCGGATCAGTGCTCTCATAGGTCTTGGCGTCGGCGTCCAAAGCCTTGGCGACGCGCTCCGTGCCGATCTTGCCGAGTTTGAGGAAATCATTGACGCCGATGGCGTTAGGCGTGACGTAGATGAAGAGGGATTTCGCCTCAGCCAGCGTGGCGGCCGATGCGAGAAGCCCCGCCAAAGCCAGGCGCGCCAGTCTCAATGATAGTTTCACGCTTTTGCTCCGCTCTTTGCGAGGACGACCCAATCGAGGCCGCCGGAAATGGCTGGGCAAATTCGATCAGAACTTTTGCCGCTCCGCAATGGACTCGACATGAGTCATGATGACGAACGGCTTTGAGCGCGCAGGGAACGGAGCAATGCGAACAACGTGGCTGGATCTTGCTCCTCTTATCGTTGGACTTGCTTTCTGCCCGACCGCGCTGGCGCAGAGCGGCTCATTGCTTTCGGGCGACTATGTCTGCGCATATGGTTGCCGGTTGACGGACGCGCCGCCAAGCATCGCCATCGATGGCGACAAGGCGACCTGCACCAATGAATATGGCGGGCTCTTTCATGGCAGGCTGCTGGCTGACGATGTGCTGTCCTGCTTCAACAAGACGGGGCGGCTGTCGGGAGACGGAAGGACCATTCAATGGGAAGACGGCGTGATTTGGCGGCGGCTTACCAGGCCGACCCCTCAAACGCCGCCCGTGGCGACAGCGCCTCATTGATTGCAGGGAGGCGGTTATGCGCGAGGCGCCGCCAAGATCAATCGGGTCTTGTCACAGCGCAGGGCGGCGCCTGCGTCCCCCTCAAAGCTGAATAACCCCCAGCCGCGCCGCATGCGCCACGGCGTCGGTGCGGCCGGTGGCGTCGAGCTTGTCGATGAGGGAGGCGACATGAAACTTGACAGTATGGATCGAAATGCCGAGGCGGCGGGCGATCGTCTTGTTGGAGACGCCTTCGGCGAGATGGCCGAGCACTTCGCGTTCGCGCGGCGTCAGCGCGCCATCCGGCCCGGCAGGCGCCGGCGCCCGCGAGGAGACAAGCGCGACATCGACCGTCTCGCCCGGTTGCGCCAGGCGCAATCCCGGCACGTCGGACAGTAGCGCCGCCAGGCGATCCGCAAGTTCCGGATCGTCTATCTCGATGGCGACGGCTAGAGGCGCTGGCGTCCGTCCATGGGTCAATTCTCAGGCCTTTCGCCTATCGTTAGCGTGGCTTCCATCGGCTGCCCGGCGCGCACGAGCGATAGTTTCACCTTTCGCCCGACGCTTTCTGGCCCGAGCGCCCTGAGCAGCGCGCGCACGTCCTGCACCGGCCGATCCTCCCATGTGACGATGATGTCGCCCTGGCGCAAGCCGGCCGCCGCGCCCGGCCCGTTCGGCGCGACATTCATCACGATGATTGCGGCGGCGCCGCCATCGTCCAGCTTCGTCGTCCGCAGCCCAAGGCCGAGATAGCCGCGCGCGATCCGGCCGTGCGCCTGCAATTTGGCGGCGACCCGTTCGATGGTCTCAGCCGGGATGACCAGCGCCCGTCGCCGCGGCCCGAACACCACCATGCCGAACGCGCGGCCCGAGGCGTCGAGCGCGAGGCCGCCTTCGCCGTTGCGGCGCAAGGAAAGGTCGAGCTCAATCCTGGCGTCCATTTCGCCGCCGCGCAGCGAGCGCCATGCCGGGCCGGCGACTGCGACGATGCCGGCGGCGGCGATCGGCGCGCCGTTCTGGGCGCCGAGGGCGAGCGCGAAAGCGCCGACGCGCGGCTTCGAGGCCTCCAGCGCCACGACCGGCGCATCGCTCCGCTCGATTTTGAGAAGGGCGATGTCCGTGCTCGCGTCACGGCCGACCACAGCGGCCGGAATGGTATCGCCGCCGGACAATGCGACGGAAATCTCGCCATCCTCGGCGAGCGCCTCGTCGGCGGTGACGATCAGGCCCGACCGCCAGAAGAAGCCGCTCGAGCGCCAGCGGGGGGAATGAACGGCGACGAGCGACGGCGCAGCGCGCCCGACAAGATCGGCGAGCGCGTCGGAAGGTTGCGGGCTGGAAGCGGATGTGGAGTTCGACATGGGGACCTCGCTGGATTGCCGCCAAGCTAGGCCCCGGCGCCGCTGCCGCCTACTGGCCAGGCGGCTAGGCGGCGCGATCCCCGCGTCCCGATTCGCTTGCGAGAGAGCCGCTCAGTGGACGCGGAGTAAGGCAATCGCGTTCTGCGCCGCCCTTCGACGTCATGGCCGGGCTTGTCCCGGCCACCCCAAGGCGAATGCGTAGCATTCGTCCGCTCGCGGCGCCGCTGCAAACAAACCTTGAAGTTGGCGATAGCCTCTGGGCGTGGATGCCCGGCACAAGGCCACGGCTGTCCGGTTCGAGTCATCGAAGACATTGGCGCGCCGAACTCCCTCCCCCCTTGTGGGGGAGGGCCGGGGAGGGGGGTCGCGCGAACCTCACAGAAAATGGGCCTTTGCGAGGATTCGGGGTCACGTCCGTCAAGGTGGTGGAGATTTTGGGGCGGTCGGCTCGTCTCGTGATCAGGCGGCGATTGTGGCCAGGGCGACGATGGGTTCTTCGCCCA
>Ga0209006_10000169_pt1 | contig 69636 bp, 65 predicted proteins | sample JacPin_JW_Ref_O2_FD_188567 | JGI IMG/M metagenome (GOLD analysis project Ga0209006, IMG submission 188567) | Forest soil microbial communities from Algoma, Ontario, Canada - Jack Pine, Ontario site 1_JW_Ref_O2 (SPAdes) (version 2) | ecosystem: Environmental > Terrestrial > Soil > Boreal... | reverse complement strand
ATGGCGGAGAAATGCACGAATACATCTTCGCCGTTCTGGCGGCTGATGAATCCGTAGCCCTTGGCGTCGTTAAACCACTTTACTGTTCCTGTTTCCATGTTGATACTATGTTCCTTTTCTTTGATGTTGCGCTGAAGCTTTCAAGGATTCTTCTGCAGGCAGGGTCACGCGCTGGGTTAAGCGGAGAAACTGAATACTGCGAAGTAAGCTCTTAAGATCAAACGCGCCTTAATGTTACTAAGACCGTACTGAAAAAGCTACAAATTTCGCAAGGTCCGCGCGCAACCCATTGCCCTAGCAAGGGTTAGGTCCGCCGACTGCGGGCCGCAGCCCGCAGGTCATTTGCATCCTGAGGGCGAAAAGCGGCATCATTCAGACATGCGAATGCGCGCTTCTCTGCTTGCTTCCTTCCTTATTCTTACCGCCTCTGCCGTGGCTTGGGCAGGCATTGTTGAAGATGTTCGCGGAGCATTAAACGACAACAGCTTCGTCGCGGCGCAAATGTTTCTCAAGTCCTATCGCGCCAAGAATGGCGTGACTCCCGAATACATTGAGGCCTATTCGTGGCAGGCGCGGGCCTCTCTTTCCAATCAGGATTACGAGAAAGCAACAACGTTCGCCAAAGAAACCGAAGCGATGGTTGCCGAGCAATTGAAGTCACACAAGCTCGATGCGGAAACGCACCTTCCTCTGGCTTTGGGCGCGGCGCTGGAAGTTCAAGCGCAAGTTCTAATGGCGCAGAACCATCACGATCAGGCGGTAGCTTTGTTGCGCAGCGCGCTGCAGAAATATGGATCGACCTCGATTCAGGAGCGGTTACAGAAAAATCTTAACCTGATCGCATTACAGGGAAAGCCCGCGCCGGCTCTTAAGGCCGAGGAATTTCTGGGAGCGAAGCCGCCGGCCCTGACTCAACTCAAAGGTTCGCCGGTTCTGCTGTTTTTCTGGGCGCACTGGTGCGGCGACTGCAAAGCCGAAGCGCCAATCATCACGCAACTGCGCACGGAGTTTGCACCGAAAGGATTGACGGTCGTTGGTCCCACGCGCCTCTACGGTTACACGGCGCAGGTCGAGAACGCCGCTCCCAAAGATGAGTTGGCTTACATCGATGTAGTGCGCAAACATTTCTACGGCGGACTGCTCGACATGTCCGTGCCCATCAGCAAATACAACTTCGACACCTACGGCGCCTCCACCACTCCTACGCTGGTTCTGCTCGATCGCGAGGGAAAAGTTGCCATGTACCATCCGGGAGCGCTGACGTACGATGAACTGAAAGGCGAGATCGAGAAAGTCGTAGCGCGGTAATTATTATCTTCTGGCGCCATCCTGCCAGCCGCCGCCGAGGCGGCGCTACAATTGCCCCGTGAATCTTGACGATACTATTGTTGCCATCGCGACGCCCCCCGGTCGCGGCGGTGTCGGCGTCATCCGCCTCGCTGGCCCAAGAGCGCGAGAGATTGCTTTGCCGATGCTGCGGCTGAAGCATGAACTGGAACCGGGACGCGCAGTGTTCGGAGAACTTGTAGAGCCATCTCAAATCCACGTGGGGACAGCCGCCCAAGCTTGCCCTGAACTGAGTCGAAGGGGCTGTCCGGCCGAGCAGCGAAGCTCGGCTGCTTCTCGCATCGACGAAGTCGTCATCACCTACTTCGCGAAGCCGCACTCCTACACTACCGACGACATCATCGAAATCTCCGCCCACGGATCGCCAGTAGTCCTGAGGCACATCGTCGCGATGTGCGTCGCCGCCGGCGCTCGCCTGGCTGAACCGGGCGAGTTCACCATGCGGGCCTTTCTGAATGGACGCATCGATCTCACCCAGGCCGAAGCCGTCCGCGACCTGATCGACGCTCAAACTCTCTACCAGGCGAAGGTCGCGGCACAGCAACTCGAAGGCGCGCTCTCCAAACGGCTCCAACCCATCAAGCAAAAGCTGGTGGAACTGATCGCGCTGCTGGAAGCCGGCATCGACTTTGCAGAAGACGATGTGGCTGTGCTGCCGGATGCCGCGATTCTTGAAAACATCGCGCGCGTTCGCGTGCCCCTGGAGCAACTTGCTGCCAGCTTTGCTTACGGCAAGATTGTGCATGAAGGCTTGACGCTAGCCATCGTCGGGCGCCCCAACGTCGGAAAATCAAGCGTGTTCAATTGTCTGGTGGAACGCGAGCGCGCCATCGTGACGGCCACACCCGGCACCACGCGCGATCTGGTCAGTGAAACCGTGGCGATCGGAGGAATTCCCGTCAAGTTGGTCGACACGGCCGGCATTCGTCAGGCTCTTGACGAGGCCGAATCCATCGGCATCCGCAAATCCTTGGAAGCTCTGGCCGACGCCGACCTGGTGCTGGTCGTTCTTGATGCGTCACAAGCAATGACGGTTGAGGACGAAGATCTTCTACGCAACGCGGAAATTCGCCCAACGATAGTTGTTGGGAACAAGAGCGATTTGACGAAAAACGCCCAAGAGCGACAGAGCCGCGCTTCGCTCATTCGTTGCTCCGCACTAACAGGCGAAGGCATTCCCGAACTGCGCGCCGAAATCCTGCGCCACATCGGCGGAGAAACCGGAGTGCAAGCCGAGACTGGATTCCTAACCAATGTCCGCCATCAGGGCTTGGTTCAAGATTCGCTCGACGCACTGGCACAAGCCACAAATGCCATAGGCGGCAAGGTCCCCCACGAAATGCTGCTGCTCGATCTCTACAATGCGTTGCGTCCGCTCGACGCGATCACCGGCGCCACGACCGCCGATGACATCCTGAATCTAATTTTCAGCACGTTCTGCATCGGAAAGTAATACGGCTTCCAAGGTGGGCCGGATCCGAAGGAGAAAAGGGACAAAGAGTGGGCCACGAAATCTGGCTAACGACAGTGGGAGATACATCACCAAACAACTCTGCATCGTGTTTTCAATCAGCGCCAAATCTGATGAACCATACCTATTCGGTGCAAAACGGCTTTGGCGGAAGAATCAACAGCCAGATCGCGCAAGTGAGCGCGGGAATTCTGTTTAACGGGGGCGTGAAGATCGCAGCCTACCGCGGCTTCGGGCCGTCGCAAAAATATATCGACAGCACCAGCATGGCGCAGAAGGTGTCCAACAACTTCCAAACCTGGTCAATCGCAATCGCGTATCAATCCGCGGGCTCGGGGAAAACGAAATAGGTCACGAGCTGGAATATGTCGAATATTGTAGGGGTTCGCAATCACCCGTTGTCACCTGCATCAATTCTCTTTTCCCGATGTTGTCACAAACGCGACAGGAACTCGCGATGCGTTCACGTACTGATCGAGCGTTCCACCTTCATGCTGTCCCCGCCTGCCACGAACCTACAGACCGGCAATTTGGCCCGCACGTGGAGGACGGTTTCTAGCTGGGAACTTACAACGCCTTTCGCGAGCGCGCCGTCCGGTGAGGAGTATTCACTTCAGGCAAAACGCAATGATGGTGCGCCCGTGAAGACCCTTCGCCTTTTCCAGTTTCTTCAGCAGTTTGGATTCCAGGTCATCGGGATCGACGACCATTTCGCAGGCGGCAATCTGTTCATCGCTTGCGCCGTGAAAGCACAGTTCGCAGACGCCCAATCCGCCGTCGGTTTGTACCGGAGGACCGAACGTGCGGCACGTCATCGGACGGGCCTCGTATAGGTCGCATAATCCGGACTCCGGATCAAGCACCGGACAAGGCTCGTCGTTGCCAAATTCCGCAAAACGTTCTTCCGCCTCCGGGCTTTCGTCGAGCGTGCCTGTTTTCGCGTTGCCAGGAAATTCCGCCGACAACCTCTTCACCGATCCTCGGGCCCGCTTGCGAACTCGGCGTGCGCGTTGCGGGTCTGTCTTTTCGAGAACACCAAGTCCCGCCCGCAATCGCATCGCATCCAGTTGATTGATGGCGAACACACCCACGCAGCACTGCATGCATCCGGGATGGCAGACGAGCCATTCGCCGCTCCGCCGCGTTGCATCCGCCAGAGCAGCATCCATGATCTGGATGAGCTTACCGTCGCCGGCCGGCACTTGCGAAGGCATGCGGGAAGAATATCGCATCTCTCTTTGCCAGAAGAGGCCGAGCGGGATGTTACTCGGAGGTGTAGTTGATTTCCATCCGCCGCACTTGAAAGCTCGACACGTATAAGACGAGCATCGCCACGATCACAATACCGAGAATCGCGACGGGCGCGGACACAGGATCGGGATTCGAGACCAGCAGCGATAGCAGCGCCGGGGTTCCCATCGGCGTAGGGATTTCTACCGGGCACAGCGATTTCAGATAGTAGATGACACTGAATTTTTTGAGCAGGGCCGGGAGGAACGGATTCATCGACTCCCAGATCAAAATCACAGCTGCCGGCAGAATCGGATTACGAAACAACATTCCCGCGGCCAGAAAGAAAGCTCCGTAGCCCAGGCAAGCCAAAGCCGTGATGCCGAGATATGCCGCCGCCTGCTCCAGGCCATGATTCTGGTAGAGATAGATGTCGCGCACATTGGGACTGAGTTGCTGCGTGAAGACAAATATCTGAAGCAACTCGCTGGTTACGAAAATGATGCAGGTGGCCAGCACTCCGGCGAGGAACTTTCCCACCATTAAAACTTCGCGGCGGATCGGCGCGAGAAAATAAAAATGCAGACTCTTGTCCAGGATCTCGCCACGGAATAGATTCATGAAGATTCCCAGGCAGCCGAAGAATATCGCGAGCCGCAGATAAAAGAATTGGAATACTCCGGCGAAAACAATGGAATCCTCGGAGACGTTGAAGCCTCCGCGAATATGAACACCTGTTACCTTGTCGTCCGAGAGGTCGATGAACAGGTCGTTGGTGCCGTCCGAGTAGCGATAGGCCTCGTTAAATGTATTCGTGAACGTGCCTGATTTGATCGGCCGCTGCCCGCGCCAGTGAAAGCGCACCGGCGGATTGCCCAGCCGATCAATTACTTCCTGGCGCGTCATATCCGGTTTGATCGCGAGCAGGTCCTGATACGTCAGGTGCTTCTGGCTTCGAGCAGCGAGCTGGCTGCTGCGGTCGCGGTCGTGAGAGACGACCACGGCGTGAACTGAAAAAAGCAGAAGCGGCAAGAGCGCGAGAACGTAAATCCACAGACCGCGCCGCGTAAACAGCGTCTTTCTCAACTCCAGACGGACGACCGACTTGATCTGCGCCCACCAAAGCTCGGTCATTGCAGCACCTCGTTGTTGTCATTGTCATTGCCGATCAGGTATTCGTATACGGAATTCACATCGTCATCGGCGGGAGCGACGGATTCGATTTCAATTCCGTTCAGCGCAATGTGATTTAACGCGAGATAGAATCGGTCCGCATCGCGCGTTTTGACCAGCAGGCCGCGTTCGTCGTTGTGGATGCGAACCTCAATCGTGTTCTCGGATCCCATCATCCTGGCGGCAAGGTCTCTCGGGCGGTCGCAGCGGATGAGAATCTGCGCGGGATGCTCACGAATCTCGCCACGCACATCGTGAATTTTTCCTTCGGCAACCACGTAACCATTGCTCAGCAGAACGACTTGATCGGAGATGGCGTCGACTTCATGAAGGATGTGGCTCGAAATAATGACGTAGCAACCGTCCGTCGCAACGGCGCGGAACAGTGCAATCATCTCCGCGCGCGCCAGCGGATCGAGACCGTTCAGAGGCTCGTCCAAAACCAGGACTCGTGGGTTGCGACATAAGGCCTGGGCGAGGCGAATGCGCTGCCGCATCCCTTTGCTGTAGCCGGCGACGTTGCGCTGTGCGGCGTCAACCAGATTCACGCGCTCGATGGCGCGCCAGGCAAGTTGCTCCGCTGTTTGAGAATCGATGCCAGCAACGCGAAGGAACGAGCTGACAAACTGGAATCCGGTGAGGCCTTTGGGGAAAGAATCGAACTGCGTGCTGTAGCCGAGGATTTTGAAAAGCTTCTCGGGTTCGTTCGGTTGCAGACCGAGAATGTGAATTCTCCCGCGCGTGGGATGCACCAAGCCGGTCATCAAATTCATCAGCGTAGTTTTCCCCGAACCATTGGGCCCGACGAGGCTCGTCACACCGGGAGGAATCGAAAGATTGACGCGATTCACGCCGAGAATTTCGCCGTAGAACTTCGACACATCTTCAAACACGATGCGATCGTTCAACGGATCACCTCATAGGCCCGCACTTTGCGCACCAGCAGCGCAAGACAAATCGCGCAATAGAGGAGCAACGCGGTCCATGCTTCACCGGGCGTAATCGACAGTTCATTGTCAAGGCGGAACAGCGAAGACCAAACCGTCGTCATGAGATAAACGATGCTGAAGAAGTGTCCCGATTGAACTCGCATCACGGCATTGATGGCTTGCGCGAAGCCCGCGCCAAAGAACATCACCGCGAGCAGCAGAGCGCCCGCAACAACTCTCCACTTGACCCAGGCTGAGAGCGCCATGGCAAGAAGAGAAAGAATCGCGATCCATATCATCGAAGAAAGAACGATGCTGCCAGCGATCCAAAGATGCTCCCAGGTCCAGGCGCCGCCGGCGAGGCTCCCTTGCACGGCGAACAAAATCAGCCCGGGGATCCATGTAATTTGCGAGAGCAGGATCGCCAATACCGAAGCCTTGCCCAGTACGTACTCAGCTCGCGAAAACGGGCGGCAGAAATATAAAGGCAACGCACCATTCGCGATGTCGGGCGAAATCAAACCCGGTCCGCTGAATGCAGTTAACACAAAAGCCAGCACGCCTTGCACATAGATGAAGTAGAAAAAAAACTGGTTGTCGATTCGCAACAATCGGTTGCTGCCCGTAAGCCTCTCGAGAAAACTGAGGTTGTGGGCGAGATAAATGGAAATAAGGCACAACAAAGGAAAGAAAAAACTGAGAACGAAAAGTGCAGTCTGAAGTTTCGAGCGGAACAGACTCTTTCTGGAATACCGGAACAGAACGAAGAAGCGCGACCACGCCGGAGTAAGGGCACCTGTGTACGACGTGTAACTGCGCCTATAAACGGCCACAATGATTCTCCCTGTCGGTCGTCGTCGGTTTCTGCATTTCGGCTTTCATCAGCTTTCTTTTCAGTTTTCCATCGCTTTCAGGAAAATATCTTCCAGCGTGTCGCGGCGGAAATTAAGGCGGCGGATCCGCACGTCACGTTCCGCGGCGAGCCGGTAGATGTCACGAATCTCGATGCCATCCGCGAGGATCATCTTCAGGCGATTGGCGGTCACCGCACACTCGCAGCCAAGCTTCTCGATTGCTTCGGTAAAATCGCCGTTGGCGCCGTAGGTTTCGAGTTCCAGGAATCGCTTGTTGGCTTTTCGCTCTTCTTCCAAATTCGAGTAATGCGCAATGCGCCCCTGCTTCAGGATCAACACTTCTTCGCAGGTGTCTTCCACATCGCGGAGAAGATGCGAGCAGAGCACGATCTGCAACTGCTTGCTGTCGCGAATATCGCGGATCATGCGAATCATCCGCTGCCGCGCCGACGGATCGAGACCGTTGGTTGGCTCGTCGAGAATCAGCAACTTCGGCCCGTGCGCGATTGCCTGGGCCAGCTTCGCCAGTTGTTTCATGCCTAGCGAATACGTTCCAAGTTCTCGGTATCGTGCTTCCGCCAGGCCCACACAGAACAGCGCCTCATGCGCGCGTTCCAGCGCCGCTGACGGAGGCAGGCCGGAAAGCTCCGCCATCATCTGCACGAAAGCGACCGCGCTCATCTTGGAGATCAGCGCGTCATTTTCTGGCATGTAGCCGACCAGTCCGCGAATGCTTCTGGTGCCGCTGCGAATATCATGCCCGAGAACCCGCGCCGAACCCGAAGAAGGCGGGTAGAAACCGAGGAGCGTATTGATGAGCGTGGATTTGCCCGCGCCGTTGGGGCCAAGCAACCCAATCGCGCGTCCGCGTAGAGAGCAAACAAGATTCTTTAAAATTTCGCGGTTGCCAAAGCGAACCGAAAGCCCCTGCAGTTCAATGACCGGCGTTTGCGGAGCAGGCGCTGCTTGCTGATCGCTAATTACCGCTGCCCCGCTTTGAATCACCGTGCTCATAATGTTGTAGGTCGAACTTATTGCGTTGGCGCGAGATGGCTCAGGCCGTTTCCCAAAAACATCTGCGGCAGAAACGCACCGCCGTGGCCCATGGTCAGCAGAGTTCCAAGGTCGAAGCCCATGAAACCGGTGTCGCTTGCGATGACGATGCGATCGCGCTCGCCGTAAGCATAGATCAGGCCGGGCGCGGTGTTTGCCTGCAGCGCGGCAATCGACTGCTGCTGCTGCGCGGTAAGAGTTCCCAGGGATTTGATCTGCTCCACCAGCGGACCAACTACAGGTCCGATGTTGTGATAGAAGATCGCCGAAAAATTCGTATAGCCATCGCTGGGCAGAAGAGACTGGAAAGTTTGCGAGTGCGTCAACGTATATCCGGATTGGCGGTCGCGAATTGCCTGCGAGAGCGTTGCGACATCGGGCCCGGCAATCAGATAACTGTCCTCATAGGTATAGTCGATTTCGAAATTCGGCTGCTTCTGATTGCGAAGCGTGTAGTAAATCTGGGAACCGACCTGCTGCTTCGCAAGCTGTAGAGTGCCATGCTGAGTTTCTTCCCGATTGAAACTGTCGACCAGTTTGGAGATCGTCGATTGCAAAGTCGCGGGATCGTAGACCTCGAGAACCAGCTTCCAGCGCGGCGTGGGCAGCACGGGGCCATCCATCGCGAGAACAACTTCGCCTCCCAGCGGCGCCGTGATGTCATCGAGCACGCTCACGCCAGTCTTAGACTCGAACCTCGCAAGGTCCTGCGAGAAATTCGCGTCACTCGCGCCGATAATCTGGAACAAATCTTCCATGATGTTTTTCGGATTCTTGATGACCGCCGCATTCACCATGCTGGCATTGGGTGAAATGAAATCCAACGCTCCCATGGATGCAGGGGCAGCCAACCAGGACGCCACGCCATGCCGCTCGGATGCGAACGTGAGCGCCGCGCGATTTTCCGTCTTGCCTCCGACTTCGCGCCGTTCCATTGTCAGATATCGCACGTCTTCAATCCCCGCAGGCAACTGGTTCTTACCGCTGCCATCAGATACGTTCTTCGCGACAATTTGTTCCATGTCTGCGCAAAAAAGCCAGCCCGCGCCCTGCTGATAAGAGTGAACCACCTGCTGGTAGAGAGGAGTTTCGCTGAACCGGCCGGAACCGGATTGCTGAATCCGTGCGGCTGCGCGCTGTAGTTCCGCAGTATCCGGGCTGGCGACCAGCATATCGTTGTTCAAATAAACCAGCAGGGGCCGGTTCGACGACGACTGCACCGTCGACGGATCATGCACAATCTGCAGCGCGGTTTCGGAGGCGCTCTTGCTGAGATGCTTTGCCTCGCCCTGCAGAAATTTCTCCAGACCCGGCTGCTTTACTCTGGCCAGTATCACCGGAGATGTGTAGGTCGGGCCATCTTTGGCAACGGTAAATACGATCTCGTCTCCCAGATAACTGCTGAGTGTCTTCATCTGTTCAATCATGCTCGCAAGCTTTGGCCCCTTGGCGCGTTGCTGTTCCTTCCACCAACTGCGCAGCGCCGGACTCTGCTGCAACCGGTCTTGAAAAAGCTGGCTGGCTTCGCCCAAAGTAGCCGAAAGGTTGGGGATCGCGGCATAGACAACCGTGTTATCCGGCACGTAGGCCAAAAGATCGGAGTTGTAACGCAGGCCCGGCCCCGGAATCGCCTCAAACTGCTTTTGCAGAACCGCAAAGTCGCCGAGCAGGGCAAGATACTTCGCCGAATTGCGGCTCCACGCAACTTCGTTTTGCACTGGCACTTTGCCAACGCTGGCGCTGGAAGTTTCCTCTTCGCCGGCGCGCAGCTCGGCGGTGTGGTCGCCATAAGCCATCCGCACCACGCCTTCGATAACAGCCACGCGAGAGCCTTTGATTCCGCGATTGACCGAGAAAATTGTTCCCTTCACCGATACCAGGGAATCGTCGGTTGCCACGTAAAGACGGCCCGTGCGCTGCTTCGCCGCCTGCACAATAATGTGCCCGCCGTCCAAATGGATCGTCGTTCCCCTCCACTCGCGGGACACGGAAAGATCCGAGCGTTCGCTCATCTCCACCAGAGATCCGTCGAGCAGCCGCACTACAGCATTCGATCCCTTCGCCGTGCGAATCTCATCTCCGTTGCGAATCTGGTAACCGGCAGGAATCACGCGCACCTGATCGTCCGAAACCGCATACAGCGAACCGTCCACATTCTGCACCGCAGCGCGAACAACGTGCTGGCCGGGGAAAAGACCGTTAAAAAGTGCCACGGTCACAATTACCGCGACGGCGACCGCGGCTGCACTCATTGCCCACCGCAGTGCCGGAAAGCCCCGTCGTGCCGGCTTCAGTTGCCACACCGGTTGCATTTCGCCGTTGCGCGCCAGCTCGACCGCATGACGGCACGCCACACACCGGTGCACGTGATCTTCGAGAAGCAACCGGCGCGCTTCGGGCAAACTCTTCTCCAGATACGCCGGGATCAGTATCTGGAAATCCTCGCAGCCCCGCAGCCTGTGCATGCTGAGTTCGGCAGTCGAAGAACCGGCAACCGCACTCCAGACACGTTCGCCTGCCCGCGCAACGGCCTTGTCATCTACGTGTTCGTTGCGAATCTCGGAAAGCATCTGCTCGAATTTACGATTGCTCATGATCTGTCTCCCCTATGTACGAACGATGTACGGACGAGGTATGGACGAAGCTCCTTGCGGAGCTGTTGTCGGGTGCGATGAACGATCACCGCGACCAGTACTTGCGAGATGCCGAGAGTCTGCGCAATCTGCCGGTTGTTGAGACCTTCAAGAAAACGCAGAGCAAAGATTTCCGCTTGCCGAGGCTTTAAATGAGCCATGGCGCGGGCTAAGGCCTGGCGCAAGCCGGAAACATCAGACTGCACAGACGGCATCAGCCCGGAAGAATCTTCAGGCAATGGAACGGTTTGGTCGGCTTGCCGCGATCGGATGATGTCCAGAGCGGCATTGACAGCGGCCCGGCGCAGATAGCTTTCCGGATTTTCGAGGGGCTCGGCGTTCCGCCCCCGGCGCAACAGCCGCAGAAAAACCGTCTGCAACACGTCTTCCGCGTCCACTGGGTTGCCGGTAATGCGGTACGCCGTGCGGAACACCAGGTCGTGATGTGACCGAAAGACTCCCTCGAGTTCGTGGGGAATCGCGATTGCCGGCTCCTCTAGTACGCTCAGCAGGGTACGCCTCCTGGACTGCTCTTTCATAGGTAAAGACGGCAGGCAGAGCGGATTATTACAGCCGGAAAGAAATAATCTCGGCTTGCGACGGCAGTCTTGCGGATTATCTTCCCAGTGGCAGTGGATTCACGCTCACTTGATCTCCACCTGATCAATCTCAAATTCGAACTTTCCCAGCGCGCTCTGGACGAAAGCGAGCGTTAGTATGTCTTGCCCGTCCGTATTGAAGCTGGATATGGGGAACGAGTAGTGCTGCCAGTCCGCGCCGGCAGCAAACATTTTGATTCCCGGCATCTCGTTCCGTCGGCTTAACGTTCTCACGGCAAGGGCGTAAGTCTTTCCGTCTCCCCTTGCCCAAAAACTGATGGCCTGCTTGCTCGAAAGATTCGCCGGGTCTTCTGGAGAAGATCCCGGCGCGAACAGCGTTCCCGCCCAGGTGAATGCCGCGCCCGGAATGACTTCGCCCGTGACGCGCAACGCTTCCTTGGAATTATTTGCGCCGCCATCCACCACTTGCATCGTCGCAGTCGACTTGCCACCCTGCATCGAATCGCCGCCCGCCATCCAAGCTCCATAGTTGGCTGTAACTTTTCCGTCATCGAACGTGCTTACCACTCCCGACTCCGAACCCACTGGAGGCGGCGGAAGCGCGGCCATACCCGTCTCACCATTCGTTCCCACAACGTGCAAAAGCACGGTGCTCGTCTGGTCCGAACTAGGCCCAACCATCACTTCGAATATCCCCGGTTCGACCACACGATGCATGTCAACGTTCAACATCGAAAGCATGTCGGGCGTAATGGTGAATTCAACAGTCTTCTTTTCGCCCGGCTTCAGCGTAACGCGCTGAAATCCTTCCAATTGCATGACCGGACGCGTGACCGATGCAATCTTCTGGTGAATATAAAGCTGCGGAACTTCGTCCCCCTCGCGTGAGCCGGTATTAGTGACATCCACGCTCGCCTTCGCCACCCCGCCGACGCCGATCTGCTTAGGCTCGATGCGAAGATTATCGAAATGAAAAGTCGTATAGCTGAGTCCGTGGCCGAATGGATACAGCGGCTTTCGCGTGCTGAACGCGTAACTGCGGTTGGCCGAAGGTTTGTGATTGTAAAAGTCGGGCAGATCGCCGACGGAATGGGGAAAGGTGATGGGCAGTTTTCCCCCGGGATTCACGTCGCCGAACAACACGTTCGCCGCGGCGGTTCCACCTTCTTCACCCAGATACCAGCCTTCGAGAATCGCCGGCACATGTTCAGCAATGTAGTTAATCGAAAGCGGACGGCCGTTGATCAACAACACAACCGTCGGAGTCCCAGTCTCCACCACCGCCTTCACCAGATCGTTCTGCGCCCCAAGCAGATCGAGCGAGTCGCGATCTCCCAGGTGGTTCTCCGACCAGGCCTCGCGATTCGTGCTTTCGTTTTCTCCCACTACTAAAATCGCAACATCCGCTTTGCGTGCCGCATCGGCCGCGGCTTTCACGCTTTCCTGCTGTGTCGTGGGATCGATCAGCTTCACATCGTTAGTGAACCAGCCGTGCCAGTCCGCAGGCGCATCGGTGATCTTGCATCCTTCGGCATACACCACGTTCGCTTTCGATCCAACCCGATCACGAATGCCTTGCAGAATGCTCACGCCGTGAAGCGGATTTCGGCTGTAACCGCCAAGATGCAAACCCTCCACATTGGGCCCGATTACCGCAATCGTCTTCAGCTTGCTCAAATCGAGCGGCAGCAGATTCTTGTCGTTCTTCAGCAGGACAATTACTTTTTGCGCGGCCTTAAGCGCAAGCTCGCGGTGCTCCGCACTGTTCGTGATCTTCTCGGCAGCGTCGGGATCGACGTAAGGATTGTCGAACAATCCCAGCCGGAACTTGGTGGCCAGCACACGTCCTGCCGCACGATCCACTTCGCTCTCTGGAACGATTCCCTGTTTCACCTGGCTGATCAGCGTGCGGTACACGGAGCCATCCGACAGGTCGTAGTCCACGCCCGCGGCAATCGCCAGACGCGCCGCGTCGGCCTTGTTGGCCGCAACCTCGTGGGTGTTCACCAGCATCTGCAAGCCGTCGCCGTCAGAGGTGATGTAGCCGCGAAAGCCCCACTCCTGCCGCAGCACGCGGTCAAGCAGCCAATGATTGATGTGCGAAGGAATGCCGTCAATTTCGTTGTAGGAAGCCATGACGCTCCCGACATTCGCTTCCTGCACGGCCGCTTGGAATGGCACCAGAAAATTCTCGCGGATGATGCGTTCCGAATAGTTGGCGGGTGCGGTGTTTGTGCCGCCTTCCGGCTGGCCATGCACTGCGAAGTGTTTCGCCGTGGCCACAACGTGATGGCGTCCAATCATGAACGAATCGCCTTGCAGCCCTGTGATCGCCGCCACTCCCATGCGCGCGGCAAGAAACGGATCTTCCCCATAAGTTTCTTCTGTGCGTCCCCAGCGCGGATCGCGCGCAATGTCCAAGACAGGAGAGAAGACTTGCCCCGCGCCGCTTGCGCCGGCTTCATCTCCGGCGGCTGTGAATACCTGATGCACCAATTCCGGGTCCCACGTGCTTGCCAATCCCAGCGCTTGCGGAAAGCTGGTGCTGCCGTATTCCATGAATCCGTGCAACGCTTCTCCCATGAACAAATCCGGAATGCCGAGCCGCGTCTTCTCCCGCAGGTAGCGCTGAATTCCGTTGCGCAAAATCGCCGCCCGCTTCGGAGGGAACACCAAATCCGGATCCCACCATCGGCCCAGCGTCTCTCGCGCCTGTTCGGTGGTAAACGTTCCTGTGGGATCGATCACTTCGACTTGCCCGCGCCCGCCGCCACTGATTTGCTCCACTTTTTCTTCGAGCGTCATGCGCGGCAGCAAATCCGCCACGCGCTCATCAACGGTAAGATTGGGATTCCGATACCTAGGAGTACTCTCCAGCTGGCTTGTTTTGTTTTGAGCCCTCGCAGCGGCGGCACAGAACACCACGCACAAGAAGGAAAGCAGCAGAGAAGAATGCAGCGGGGAATATTGTTTTTGTTGTCTCATTTCGCAGCTTTGGGATCTCCTTGTACGATTGCGGGTAGTGCCTCAGTTTGAAATCTTTAAGTGCTAACGCGGCACGCTCTGATTGTAGGCAGCCTGACCGATCATCCAAAACAGGAAAAGAAAAGTGGCGAGCAGAATGGCGAGGATAATAATCGCCGGAACTGTCTGACGCTTCCACAAGGCAGCTTTGACTCGCCTTTAGCCATTCGACTTCTTGTAAGGCCCGCGCTTTCCGGGCTTCAGCATGTAGCTGCCGGCCATGAGTACTGAGGCACTACCCGATTGCGCACACCATACTACTCCCGCTGAGCGCGTGTAGAAACCGCGTGTTATAAACATGGATTGCATGGGACTTCCATCACTCAGCCTCGATTCAAAAACCGCAGTCGTCATCGGCGGAACATCGGGTATCGGCTTGACTCTGGCGAAGGGCCTCGCGGGAGCCGGTGCCAATGTGATTCCGTCAGGGCGTCGGCGCGACCGCGTTGATTCCGTTGCCGACGAGATAAAGAAAGCTGGCGGCCGGTCGCTTGCGGTCCCGTGCGACGTCGCGGATCGATCCAGTCTGCAATCGCTTTTGGACGCCGCCTGTGCGGAGTTCGGCAAAGTCGACATCTTATTGAACTGCGCCGGAATCACGCAGAAGACGCCAATCGTCGACATGAGCGAGAAAGATTGGAATGCGATCCTTGAAACCAACCTGAATGGCACGCTGCGCTCCTGCCAGGTCTTTGGACGCCACATGATCGAGCGCAAATACGGCAGGATCATCAACATCTGTTCTCTCTCATCTTTTGTGGCGATCTTTGAAGTAGCGGCCTACGCCGCCAGCAAGTCGGCCGTCGCTTCTCTCACCAAGTCGTTAGCGATCGAGTGGGCGCGCTACGGCGTATGCGTGAATGGCTTGGTGCCCGGAGTTTTCCGCACCGACCTGAATGCATCTTTGCTCGACGGCACTCCGCGCGGTCAGGAATTTCTCATGCGCACGCCCGCGGCCCGCTTTGGCAAGCTGGAGGAGTTGGTCGGCGCCGCTGTATTTCTGGCCTCAGACGCCGCCAGCTTCGTGACCGGCCATTTGCTGGTGGTCGATGGCGGCATCATGGCCAGCGGCAATAACCGGTGACTGGCGTTCGGCTTCGGTTTTCGCTATGAATCTCCCGTCGGTTTCGAAACCCGCTCCCGCTTCGAAACCGAGCCTCGCTGCACAACTCACGCAACACGTCGGACGCTTCCGCTGGATCATCTGCACCGTTCTCCTGCTCGGAGTGATGAAGAACTACATGGATCGCCAGGTCATCGGCGTCCTGAAGACCACGCTGCAGCACAACCTGGGCTGGAGCGAGATCGACTACGGCAATCTCGTATTCGCGTTCCAGGCGGCCTACGCACTGGGAATGGTTTTGGTTGGCCGATTCATCGACCGCGTCGGAACACGCCTCGGTTACGCATTGGCCATGGCGTTCTGGAGCCTCGCATCGATCGCTCACGGCGTCGCCGGTTCATTCAACAGTTTTTTGGCGGCTCGTTTCGCGTTAGGCCTGGGGGAATCAGCGGTCTTTCCCGCCAGCTTAAAAGCGGTTGCGGAATGGTTCCCCAAAAAAGAGCGCGCGCTTGCGACTGGGATCTTTAACGCCGGGAGCAATCTCGGCGCTATCGCCACGCCGCTGATCGTCCCATGGATTGCCGTGCATTGGGGCTGGCGCGCGGCTTTCTTTCTGCTCGGCGGAGTCGGATTCGTCTGGCTGGCTTTGTGGCTGTGGGTCTATCGCCGCCCGCAGGAGCATCCCTCCTGCTCACCTGCGGAATTGGATTACATTTGCAGCGATCCCGTTGCGGCTCCGGTCCGCGTCAGTTGGTTCAAGCTGTTAGCCCACCGCCAAACCTGGGCATTCATATTGGGGAAGTTCATTACCGATCCCGTCTGGTGGTTCTATTTGTTTTGGATTCCCGATTTTCTTCAGCGCGAGCATGGCCTTGATCTCCTGCACATCGGCGTGCCCATCCTCGTAATCTATCTGATTGCAGACGCGGGCAGCGTGGCAGGCGGATGGCTCTCGTCCTCGCTCATACGCCACGGCAGGACCGTGAATGCGAGCCGAAAATTCGCCATGCTGATCTGCGCTCTCAGCGTCTTGCCGGTCGTCTTCGTGCCCAAAGTTGCGTCGATGTGGATTGCGGTGCTCGTGATCGGAATTGCGGCGGCGGCGCATCAGGGCTTTTCCTGCAACCTGCTCACGCTGTCTTCCGACATGTTTCCCGGCGCCGTGGTCGCCTCCGTCGCCGGGATTGGCGGCATGGCGGGCGCGATTGGCGGAATGCTGATTGCGAAAGTCGTCGCATACTTTCTACAGCACACGCACAGCTACGCGGTCCCGTTTTTTCTCGCTGGCTTTGCATACCTGATCGCACTGGCAATCGTCCATGCGCTGGCTCCGCGGCTGCAACCGGCGCAGTTCGATGTGGCAGAATCATAGTTGTTTCGTGAAAGGCGAAAGTGAAGAAAGAAAACTCTTCAGCCAACTCAGCCGGCCTCAAGATCAAGCCGCGAGAACACTGCCGCTGGGATCTGGTCAGCCTCGGCGAGGTAATGTTGCGCTTCGATCCCGGAGACCGCCGCATCTGGACCACGCGCCAGTTCGAAGTCTCTGAAGGTGGAGGCGAATACAATGTGGCGCGCGGCCTCACGCGGTGCTTCGGTCTGAACAGTGCTATCGTCACGGCGATCGTCGACAATCCCGTCGGCAGATTGCTGCAGGATCTGATCTATCAAGGCGGCGTCGACCAGTCCCTGATTCGCTGGGTTGAGTTCGATGGCGTGGGCCGCACCGCACACAATGGGCTGAATTTCACCGAGCGCGGATTCGGCACTCGTCCCGCTCTCGGTTGTTCCGACCGCGGCCACACGGCGGTGTCGCAGCTAAAGCCCGGCGACATCGACTGGGACGAAATCTTCGGCAAACACGGCGCGCGATGGTTTCACACTGGCGGCATTTTTTGCGCGCTCTCTGAGACCACTCCCGACGTCGCAATCGAGGCGCTGAAAGCAGCGCGAAAACATGGCACAGTAATCTCCTACGATTTGAACTACCGCGAATCTCTGTGGAAGGCAATCGGCGGAAAAAAGCGCGCGCAGGAAGTGAACCGCTGCGTGGCCCCGCTGGTTGACATCATGCTTGGCAACGAAGAAGATTTCTCCGCAGCCCTGGGCTTTCAGGTCGCGGGCCTCGATGAGCATCACTCGAACATCGAAGCCCAAGCGTTCAAGAAAATGATTGAAGCTGTAATCAAGGAATTTCGTTTTGCCGTGGTCGCCACCACGCTGCGCAAAGCCAAAACCGCGACCCTGAACGATTGGGGCGCGATCTGCTACGCAGACGGCGAGTTCCACGAGGCGAAATATCGGGAGAATCTTGAAATCTTCGATCGCGTCGGCGGCGGAGATTCGTTCGCGTCCGGGCTGATCTATGGCCTTCTCACCGGCCAGGGACCGCAGTGGGCAGTCGAGTGCGGAGCAGCCCACGGCGCTCTGGCAATGACCACACCCGGCGATACAACAATGGCAACTCTGAAGGAAGTGCAACAGGCAATGCATGGAAAAGGCGCACGAATCGCCCGCTAGAGAACGATGTATATGACCAAGCAGGAAGCCGCAACCCGCATCACCGAGATCGGCATTGTGCCGGTCATCCGTGCCGCCTCGGCCAAACAAGCGCTGCAAGCCGCCGAAGCGGTCTGCGCCGGCGGAATTCCCATCGTCGAAGTCACCATGACGGTTCCCGGCGCGATCGAAGTAATTGCTCAACTGAGCAAAAGCATGGGCTCCGAAGTTTTGATCGGCGCTGGAACCGTTCTCGATGCAGCCACCGCGCAGCGCTGCATCGATGCCGGCGCGGAATTCATCGTCAGCCCCGGCTTCGATCTGGAGACCGTGAAGTTCGCCAACGCCGCCGGAAAATTAATGATGGCTGGAGCGCTCACCCCAACAGAAGTAATCGCCGCCTGGAAAGCGGGCAGCGATTTCGTCAAGATTTTCCCCTGCGGCTCAGTAGGCGGCGCGAAATACATCAAGGCGTTGAAGGGACCGTTGCCGCAAGTTCCCATGATTCCCACCGGTGGCGTAAATCTGAACACCGCTGCAGATTTCATCATCGCCGGCGCCGCCGCGCTTGGTATCGGAGGAGAAGTGATTTCTGCATCAGCGCTCGGATCAGGCAACACCGCGGTAATTACTGAAGCTGCCAGAAACTTCGCCGCCATCATACGCGAGACGCGAGGTGCCGCCCAATAAGCCGCTACCAGTTGTGCATCGTCCCGTCCAGCTTGCGATTCACCGGCAAATACGCTGCCGCATAGGGATACTTCGCCGCCAGGCCTTCGTCAATATCCACACCCAATCCCGGCGCATCTCCCGGATGCATCACTCCGTTTTCAAACGTGTACGAATGCGGAAACACGCGGTCGGTCTCTTCCGCGTGCCTCATGTATTCCTGAATGCCGAAGTTGTGTACGCTTAAATCGAAGTGCAACGCCGCCGCCATACAAACGGGGCTTAGATCAGTGGCTCCGTGCGAACCTGTCCGCACCTGATAGAGCTCGGCCAGATTCGCAATCCGCCGCAGGTGAGTAATTCCTCCCGCATGCACCACCGTCGTGCGAATGTAGTCGATCAACTGTTCCTGCATGAGTTGCTGGCAATCGTAAATAGTGTTGAACACTTCACCGACGGCGAGCGGCGTTGTTGTGTGCCGGCGAATCAAACGAAAATTTTCCTGCAATTCCGCCGGCGTAGGATCCTCCATCCAGAACAAGTGATACGGCTCTAGCTCTTTTCCGAGACGCGCCGCCTCAATCGGAGTGAGCCGGTGATGCACATCGTGCAACAGGTGTACTTCGTTGCCGAACTCTTTACGCAACCGCGCAAACAGTGACGGAACGAAATTCATGTACGCTTCCGACGACCAGCGATTTTCCGGTGGAGCATCTTTTTCCGCCGGCTCATAGTGCATAACGCCGCGGCCCACTCCGTAAGTGCTTGGCAATCCGGGTATACCCGACTGCGCGCGAATGGCCTTGTACCCGTTCTTCATGTAATGCGCCACCGCCTGCACAGTCTCTTCAATTCCTGCGCCGCTGGCGTGTCCATACACCAGCACCGCATCGCGAGACGCCCCACCCAGCAACTGATACAGCGGCGCGTTCATCGCTTTCGCCTTGATGTCCCACAACGCCGTGTCCACTGCCGCAATCGCCGACATGGTCACCGGCCCGCGCCGCCAGTACGCTCCCTTGTACAAATACTGCCAGGTGTCTTCGATCCGCCGCGCATCGCGTCCAATCAAAAGCGGAATGACGTGATCGTTCAAATAGCTGGCCACGGCGAGCTCGCGCCCGTTCAGGGTCGCATCGCCCAATCCGTAGACTCCGTCTTCTGTCGTGACCTTCAAAGTGATGAAGTTCCTGCCGGGGCAGCAGACAATCGTTTTCGCATCGACAATCTTCATTTGGTTTTGGTCCTGTGGAATCTCTGTTTCATGCGCAAGGAATGCATCAGCGTTGATAATCCTACCCCACAGACTGGCGCGCGCAGTTAGTACAATGCGGAAGGATGTCGCTGATTCTATATTTCGCGCTGGCCGTGGCCGTGGCGGGCACGCTGTCTTCGGCGGTATTTCTCGGCCTCGCGCTGCTCGGAGTCATTCGCTTTCACGCCGAGGCGCGCCGCCAAGTGCGTTCCATTCCTGATGACGCGCACCTGCCTCCCGTTTCCGTGCTCAAACCGGTACATGGCCTCGAAGCGCAACTCGAAAAGAATATCGAGAGTTTTTTTCTGCAGGACTATCCCGGCTACGAAATTCTGTTTGCCGCTGACGAAGCGGACGATCCAGCGCTGGAAGTGGTGCGCAAGGTGTGCGCGCGCTATCCGCAAATCCCTAGCCGCGTGTTGGTAACTGGCGCGCCGTGGCCCAATCCCGTCGTCCACTCATTCCATTGCATCGCGCAGGTGGCGGCGCACGACATTCTCGTCACCACCGACAGCGACGTGGAAGTTTCCCCGAGTTATCTGCGCGAGATTGTCCCTCCCATGCTCGATCCGCAAGTCGGCATGGTGACGTGCGTCTATCGCGGCAAGAATGTGGCGGGCCTCTGGTCCGGGCTTACGGCCATCGGCATGTCAGTGGAAATGACGGCGGGCGTGCTGGTGGCGAATCTGCTGGAGGGAATGAAGTTTGGATTGGGCCCGACGACTGTGGTACGCAAAGATTCGCTCGCCAGCATCGGAGGCTACAGCGCGCTGAAGGATTACATCGCCTACGATTTCGCCATCGGCAACCTAATCGCAGCCGCCGGTTACCGCGTCGTGCTCTCAGGCCACATCATTGATCACATCGTGAACCAGAAATCTCTTTCGCGGATGTGGCAAAACCAGTTGCGCTGGGCGCAGTCCACGCGTTATTCGCGCCCCAAAGGCCACTTCGGCAGCGGATTGATTTTCGCAATGCCCTACGGCTTGCTGGGATTCGTCTCCGCGGTTTTGTTGGGGCGCTGGGGAATTGGGGCTTTTCTATTGGGTGTCGCGGTGTTGAATCGGCTGATTGAAGCCTGGATGGTGGGCTGGACGGTAGTTCGAGATCCGCAAGCGCGCAGCGCTCCGTGGCTTTATCCCCTGCGCGATTTGTTGGGCTTCTTTGTCTGGTTCGCCAGCTACCTGAACCTGCGCTACGTTTGGCGCGACAGTCGCTTCGAGTTGAAGGGCACAAAAATAGAGTTGCGCCAAACATCCTCCAACAGTCGCTAGAGTCCAGAAAATGAAACGCTGTTTCTCGGCGTCCTCAGCGATCTCTGCGTTAAAAAGCTTTTCCCTGCCCACGCACAAAATTTGCGAAACTACTTAAGCGCCAATCCACCTGGAGGTTCTCTTGCGCGTCATAGTCACAGGCGCTGCCGGCTTCATCGGCAGCAATATGGTCGATCGCCTTCTGGCCGCCGGTCACACCGTCGTTGGGTTCGACAACATGTCAACGGGACAGCGGCGTTTCATCGAAGCTGCTTTAGCCCATCCGCAATTTAGTTTTGTCAAAGCCGATCTGCTCGACCGCCCCAATCTGGCGCGTGCGATGGAAGGCGCAGAGTTGGTCATCCATTTCGCCGCCAATGCAGACGTGCGCTTCGGCACCGACCATCCCCGCAAAGATCTCGACCAGAACACCATCGCCACATGGAATGTTCTAGAAGCCATGCGCGAGCATGGCTGCAAGCGCATCGTGTTTTCGTCCACGGGGTCGGTCTATGGGGAACCAGAAATCTTTCCCACTCCCGAGACCTGTCCTTTCCCCGTGCAGACGTCGTTTTACGGCGCCTCTAAACTGGCGGCCGAAGGCTTGATCCAAGCTTATTGCGAAGGCTTCAAAATGCAAGGCTACATCTTTCGCTTCGTCTCGATTCTGGGCGAGCGCTACACCCACGGCCACGTCTTCGATTTTTACCAACAGCTCGCCGAGCATCCGGAACGTCTCCACGTGTTGGGCAACGGCCATCAGCGGAAGTCATATTTGTACGTTCAGGATTGCATCGACGCGATTCTTCTAGCTCTCGACCGTGCTGATGACAAAGTAAACATCTTCAATCTCGGCACCGACGAATATTGCGAAGTCAATGAATCGATCGGTTGGATCTGCGACTATCTCGACCTGCATCCCAATCTCACCTACGGCGGCGGCGAACGTGGCTGGATCGGCGACAGCCCATTTATCCTGCTGGATTGCTCGCGCATCCGGGCCTTGGGCTGGAAGCCACGACTCACCATCAAGGAAGCAGTTCTGCGCACAATTAAATTCGTCGCCGCAGACGCCTCCCTCGAAAGAGCGGCGTCATCCTGAGCGCAGCCGTTCTTCAGGCGAAGCGAAGGATCTCGCGCGGAGTGCCCGCGAAACCAAAGGCTCGCGCCCGCTCATAGACGCTATCTTAGGTACGCTATACTTACCGCTTTCACGGAATCTCTTTCTTGATCATCACACGCAGCCCGTTACGCATCTCGCTCGGTGGTGGCGGCACTGATCTGCCTTCCTACTACCGCAAGCACGGCGGGTTCGTCCTCTCGGCCGCGATCAACCGCTACGTTTACATCACCATCAACGAGGCCTTCCGTCCGCGTATCATCTTGAAATACGCCAAGCTCGAAGACGTAGAACGTGTGGACGACATCCAGCATCCCATCATCCGCGAAGCCTTGCGCCTCACGGGAATCACCGGACCGTATCTTGAAATCGTCAGCCTCTCCGATATTCCCGCTGGTACGGGACTCGGCTCGTCCGGCAGTTTCACCACCGCGTTGCTGCGGGCGCTGCACACCCTGAAACGCAGTTTTGTCCCGCCGCAGGAATTAGCCGAGCAGGCTTGTCACATCGAAATCGATCTGCTGAAAGAACCCATCGGCAAGCAGGATCAGTACATCGCCGCATTCGGAGGCATCACCTGTTTCGATTTTCTGCCAGACGGCAAGGTAGTCGCACAGCCTCTAAAGATTGCTCCCGAAACTCTCGCTAATCTTGAAGACAACTTGCTGCTCTTCTTCACCGGCGCTTCGCGCTCCGCGGCGCAGGTTCTACGCGATCAGGATACGAAGACGCGCGACAACTCCAGCGCGATGCTGGAGAACCTGCACTTCACCAAGCAACTCGGCCACGAAAGCCGCGACGCCCTATTGGCCGGCGATCTGCGCAAGTTCGCCGAGATCATGCACACGCATTGGGAACACAAAAAGAAACGCTCCCCCGGAATGAGCAGCGGCTTCATCGACGAAATGTACGACTTGGCGCGGGCAAACGGAGCGCTCGGCGGCAAGCTCATTGGCGCGGGCGGCGGCGGCTTTCTCCTGCTGTACACAGAAGACAAAACTCGCCTGCGTTCCGCCATGAGAAATGCCGATCTGCGCGAGGTCCGCATGCAATTCGACTTCAGCGGAACCTCCGTTCTGGCACACTCTTAAACCACATGCTACCCGTAGCTATACTCGCCGGCGGCCTGGCCACGCGACTAGGATCGCTCACAGAAAAAATCCCCAAGTCCCTAATCCCGATCGCCGGTGAACCTTTCGTCGCGCACCAGTTGCGGCTGCTGCGAAGAAGCGGCATCCAACATGTCATACTGTGCGTCGGCCACATGGGCGAGATGATCGAGCAGGCAATCGGCAACGGCAGCGTGTTAGGAATGAACGTCGAATACTCCTACGACGGCCCCACTCTGCTGGGTACGGCGGGCGCAATCCGGACCGCGTCGCCGAAGCTCGGCGAGGGGTTTTTCGTTATGTATGGCGACTCCTACCTGGACTGCAATTACGCCGCAATCGAGCAGGAATTTTCGCGCAGCAACAAGCTGGGATTGATGACAGTTTTTCTTAACGACGGCCAGTGGGACACGAGCAACGTCGAGTTCGCCGACGGCCGCATCCTCGCTTACAGCAAAAAAGACCGCACGCCGCGCATGCACTACATCGACTACGGCCTGGGCGTCTTTCGCGCAGAAGCCTTCACCCGATCGCCCGCCACGGACCTGGCCGATCTTTACTCCGATCTGCTCAACGCCGATGAACTGGCTGCCGTTGAAGTTCACGAACGTTTTTACGAAGTTGGTTCGCCAGCGGGATTGAAAGAGATGGAAACTTTCCTGAGCCAACAAAAACCTCGAGGCGGAGACGCGCAACAATGAACGCTCCGAATCAGACAGACTTCGCCCAGACCTTCCTCACCGAAGTCGCTGAAATCATCGCCAAGCTCGATACGGCGACCATCGAAAGAGCCGCACACCTTCTCGCTACAACCCGTGCCGCCGGAGGTCGCCTCTTCATCCTCGGCGTTGGTGGAAGCGCCGCCAACGCATCGCACGCCGTCAACGACTTCCGCAAGATCGCCGGCATCGAAGCCTACGCTCCCACCGACAACGTCTCCGAACTCACCGCCCGCGCCAACGACGAAGGCTGGGCCTCGATCTTCGACAGTTGGCTCCGCACCAGCCGCCTGCGCGCCGAAGACTTATTGCTGATTTTTTCCGTCGGCGGCGGCAACGTCGAACAAAACGTCAGCCCGAACTTGGTCGCCGCTCTCAAATATGCCAAGTCTGTCGGCACAAGAATCATAGGAGTGGTCGGCCGCGACGGCGGTTATACTGCCACAGTCGCCGACGCCTGCATCCTCATCCCCACGGTCAACGCCGCGCACATCACTCCGCACACGGAAGCGTTTCAAGCCATCGTCTGGCATCTCCTCGTTTCGCATCCCGCGGTAAAAACGCAATCCACAAAGTGGGAGTCCATGTCTTCCCAGCCCATCCCCTCCAACCCCGTGTCCTCCAACACAATGTCCTCCATCAACAAAGCCATCTTTCTCGACCGCGACGGAGTCCTCAACCGCTCGTTCATCCGCGACGGCAAGCCCCTCGCCCCGACGAAACTCGAAGAATTCGAAATCCTCCCCGGCGTGCCTGAAGCTCTCCGAGATCTAAAAAGCCAGGGTTACAAACTCATTGTCGTAACCAACCAACCAAACGTCGCCCGCGGCAATCAGTCCTTGCAAACGCTGGAAGCCATGCATCAAATCCTCACTTCTCAGCTCCCGCTCGACGACATCCTGCTCTGCCCCCACACCGACGACGACCACTGCGACTGCCGCAAGCCGCAGCCCGGAATGCTCCTTGCCGCCGCCCGCAAGCACCATATCGATTTAGCCAACAGTTACATGATTGGTGACCGGTGGCGCGACATCGAAGCAGGATATAATGCTGGATGTAAGACTATTCTTATCGATTACGGATATTCGGAGAGACCTCCAGACCGTGAACCCGACTTGCGCGTAACGTCTCTCCGCGAAGCGGCTGACTGGATCATCCGTTCCGCGCCCAAAGGAGCGCATCCATAATGAGTTCTGTGTCCGGAATGAAGTCCGTGTCCGACCTGCGCGTGCAACTCTTCGCCGACGGAGCCGACAAGGCCAGCATCCTCGAACTCTATCGCCAGCCGCACATCAAAGGCTTTACAACCAATCCCACGCTCATGCGGGCCACCGGCGTCACCGACTATCAAGGCTTTGCGCTCGATCTGCTGGCCACGATTCAGGACCGTCCCGTCTCCTTCGAAGTCTTCGCCGACGAAGTGCCCGAGATGGAAGAGCAGGCGCGCCACATCGCCGCCTGGGGCCGCAACGTGTTCGTAAAAATTCCGGTCATGAACACCAGGGGCGAGCCCACCTACGATCTCGTCCGCTATCTCTCCGGCGAAGGAGTGCAGCTCAACGTCACCGCGCTGCTCTCGCTCGAGCAGGTCCGCGCCGTCTGCCGCGCCCTGGGCGCCCATCTCTCGCGCAACGACGCCTCGCGCAGCCGCAGCAATGGCAACGGCCATGGCAACAAGAATGTCGCCGCCTACGTCTCCGTCTTCGCCGGCCGCATCGCCGACACCGGCCGCGACCCCATGCCCCTGATGCGCGAAGCCGTCGCCATGGTCAACGACGTCGGAGCGCAGCTCATGTGGGCCAGCCCCCGCGAACTCCTCAACGTCTTCCAGGCCGATGAAGTCGGCTGCCACGTCATCACCGCCACCACAGACATCCTGAAGAAGCTCCCCCTGGTCGGCAAAGACCTGACAGAATTCTCCCAGGAAACCGTCCAAATGTTCCGCCGCGACGCCGTCAAATCCGGCTACTCGCTCCCCACGGTGAGGCAGGAAGCACCAGCAGTCTCCCGCCGGTAACACGCGCAGCTGATCACATCCAAGAGATTGTCATCCTGAGCGAAGTGGGGTCGTCTGCAAGACGATCCCACGCAGTCGAAGGATCCCTATAGCGCAAGCGGAGCTATGGCCGTATTAAGGCGCTTTCCCTTAGCTTCTTCCCAAAATATGACCTTGAAATAATATGTATCGCATGTCATAGTACAAAAGTGAGTTGGATAGTTGAGATTGGCGACGAATTCCAACCGGAGTTCTTCGCGTTCCAGGAAGAGATTCGTACGGAAATCCTGGCTTTGGCTCGCCTTCTCCAGGAATTCGGCCCGCAACTAGGGCGGCCCCGCGTCGATACGCTGAACGCCTCGCGTCACGCGAATATGAAGGAACTCCGGTTCAGCGCGGCGGGTGGTGAGTGGAGAGTGGCTTTTGCCTTCGATCCCAAACGCAAGGCCATCCTGCTCGTGGCCGGGAACAAATCAGGCGTCAGTGAAAAGCGTTTCTACCGCGAACTGATCCGCAAATCAGATGACCGTTTCGACGCTCACCTGATCCGGCTTAGAAGGTCTTGTTGAAGAGAGAGGGAAAGTAATCATGCCCATCAAGGTGGACGACATAATCAGGAAGCTGAGCCCCGCGCAACGCAGGAAGGTCGAGGCCCGCGCCGCTCAGTTGATCGCCGAAGAGATGACCTTACGCGAACTGAGGCGCGCGCGCAAGCTGACCCAAGTCCGCATTGCCAAGACCCTCGGAATCAGCCAGGACAGTGTTTCTCGGCTGGAAAAGCGCAGCGATCTCCTGCTCTCGACACTGCGCAAGACCGTCAAGGCCATGGGCGGCAGCCTCTTCCTCGTGGCTGAATTCCCCGACCGCGCCCCGGTCGTTCTGTCTGGCATCGCCGAAGATCACTGAGGGAAACATCTGAAGCAAGCTCCCAACCCGCTCGACATCACAGCGATCCAGCCTTGTCATCCTGAACGAAGCAGATCGGTGAGCGAAGCGAACCGGTCTGCGAAGTGAAGGACCTCTGCAACACCGGCAGTGCCCCAGCCGCATCAAGGCGTTCTCCCGATGAGCCCCACAAACTTTGTCATTCCGACCGCCGCCCGGAGCGCCAGCGACGGCAAGTGGAGGAACCTGCTTGGTGCACGAAGGACGACTGAGGCCGAATCGGAGGCGTCAAACTGACTACCGGGGGAACTGAATCATCTCCTGTATCTCCTTCGGCAGCGACCTCACCGCCTTATGGTGAGCCCGCACCATCAGCATCGGAGCTTCATCGTGATCTGACGCGTGCACCATGTAGTACATAACCCTGTTTCCACTTTCCCGATCATAGATGGGATAAGCTGCAGCGAATTGATACCCTAATTCTTTTTGAAACCTTTCCCGTACTAACTCCGCAATGTCGACGTGCTTCATCGTTCTGAGCTTCTCCCATCCCTTGCTTCCCCACCACTTTTCCATTTTTTCCGTATTGCGAATCCCTGAAAGTGAGCGATGCAGCCAGCCAACACCAAGAAAATACAGAAGCTCGATTTTGTTGTTCGGGGGTTCTTTGTAAGCGGCCAGTTTTTTTACGGTCTCCCAATGACACTCAAACATCCGCTGATCGAGCAAGCAGAAGGTCGCTTCCTTCTGCGTGATCTTGCCGCCCTTCAGAATCTTGACAACACTTTCGTTGAAGTCTCCCGGCCAGATTTCGATGTTCCGATATAGTTTCCTGCCCGTGCTGCTGCGCGGCTCGGGCTGCATCTGTTTCAGCTTTCTAAGAGCGCTGAGCCCGCTCTTACTCTTTTCGCAAAGGAAGAAGTGTCTCAGCCATTTTGGTTCGCTCTGGAGAACCAACGCGGCTGACCAGGCATCAGACTGACCCGCGTTCTGTGGTCCAGCGAAGCCGTCAATGTACGCGCCATGCTTAGTGACCTGGACGAAGAATCGAAGGTACTGCTGGATGAACTTGGCCTTGTGTTCAGACCAAATCGGGTGGCGAATTCGACCGTACCGACGAGCTTTCTTTTGACCGTCAGCAGGCAGATCGGGAAACAATGGCGGGGCTGGTTGATTCGGCACCTGTATCGCCACCGATTTGTCTCTGGGCTTCATGCGCTGTGAATCGCGCTTCCAGTTCCCTAGCTAGCCGCTGCCGTATTATGCGGTCAGGTATGTTTCTGTCCGCCGTGAACGGGAACTCATCATATGTCTTACCCTGCAGCTCTCGTCCAGCCTTCTTCTTTTGTACTCCTCCCCACTGCTTAAAGAAGAAAGGAACTCTATGGTGACGGCAGTAGCGAAGTAGATTCCTAACCCACTCTTCTTTCATTGGGCGGGCACCGGGACCGCTTTCGCCCCCCACAATAACCCAATCGATATTAGAAAGGTCCACAAACTCCAAATCCTCCAGCAAGGGCTCGACTGATAGAAACTTTACTTTCGCTGAAGTTTGTCGGATGTGTTCGATCCGGGGTTTGCCGTGCTTAATATCTTCCACGCTTACTCCCCACCAGATGTGCCGAGTTTGGCCCGCAAACTTCAAGGCACCATTAAGCATTCTCATCAACCGGTCAGAACGCTTGGTTAGAACCTGGTAGGTGTGCCAGTTCGCTTCCATCATCACATGAGTAACCTGAGCAATATAGCTGTCCGGAACACCATCGTGGAACAGATCACTCATGGAATTCACGAAAACCATGCTCGGCCTCGTCCACAAGAACGGATCGAAAAGCCTCTGGGGGACAAGTCTCAAGTCAAAGCCCCGCTCGTAGGGATGCCCCTTCACACCCCGGAACCGCTCTGCGAAAGTTTCTGCATAGCAATGTTTACAGCCCGGGCTAATTTTCGTGCAGCCCCGAACTGGGTTCCAAGTCGTGTCCGTCCATTCGATCTTTGATTTAGCTGCCATGATTCCGATGGATCATTCTACTGCTTGTCTCCGTACGACCCTCTAGCACAAGGACCAATCTCGTCACCTGTCATATTATATTCTCCTTTTATTCGCTTGCTGATAGCCGCTCTTGGTTCGGGGTGAGCTATCAATGGGCTTGAAGCGCAAATTCGGCCTGTGTCCGCTCCCTATTGCCGGAAACCGCAGCGACCTCAATGCCGACCCCTGAAAATCCACAGCCTCTCTGTGACATCTACCCTTGCCCCGCTTCGCGATTTAGCTGATTATGGTCGCGGAGGGCAATGAATTTCCTCTTCCCAGTTTCCAGTTCTTTGACAAGTTGCCGATAACCCGTTTCCGCTCTAGAATTTGCGAGCGATGGCAAACGTTTGACTGATTCAAAAAGACTTACACCGATGCCCATTTTCGTAAGTCCTTTGCTTGTTAGAATTTGCGGGTAAGTCATTTCGATTCTATAATTTGCAGGGATGCTGTGAGCATAAAATGGATTATCTTATTTGATTTCAATAATTTAGAAAAAATTGGTTTTCATTTTTCTCGAAGTGCATAGGCAGCGTAAGCGACACCGGAAGCTTCCGGCAGGGCAAGGACCGAACAAGAGCAGGTTCCTCCACTCAGCCGTCCCCTTCGGCATTGCTATGGTCCGGACTACGGTCGGAACGACAAAACCCACGGCGCGCGAGGTCCGTGGGCTTTGAGCTAGGAGCTAGAAGCTGCGCTGGTTCAATCCGCCGAATCTTCTTTCCTTCGCCAAATCGCGAGGCCGACCGCTCCCAGCCCAAGCAAACCAAGAGACGCCGGACGGAATGGACTCGCGGGGGCCGTCGGACTCATTTCGCTGGTGGTGTCGGAGTCGGTGGTTTGGCCGGCGACGATACCCTTGTTCGCTACGGTTTCGTAAGCGTAGCCGGTCAGAGTGGCTGTCCAACCGCCGTGGGCGGGAGTGACCACGCTGAGCCGGGCCCAGCCATAGTGAAATTGGCCGCCGATTTTGAACTTGAGTCCGAGATAGCGGTTCGTCGAGCCCTTGCCTCCGTTGGCCCACGGTCCCTCCCAAAATTGCGCGGTGTTGCTGCCCGAAAAGAATTTCCGCGCAACCATTCCTGTGGCGCGGCCGGGGATTTGAAACTTCTCGCCAAACGCGATCTTTGCTCCGGCGGGAAGAGCCAGCGCGCCCGCCGACGCCGCTATTCTGACGGTATTGTCCTTGTTTGGCTGTATGGATGACGACGATTGCACACATTGATGGGAAGCGCCGTTTTCAGGGATGTGACAAACCTGCAGGTATGAGAACTGGGTTGATGCCGCTATGCTGGCCGCTCCTCCGGGGACGAGGTAAAAGTCGGCGATCCCGTCGTGGTTCAAATCGAGAGTAAGTCCGCCCGGTTTTACGCTGGCGTTCGTGGGTGTATAGACAACCTTTGCTCCGGCGAGCTGCGGGCTGGCGAGAAGTCCGATGCCAGTAGCGCCTGCCGCCGCGGCATAAGCCCAGAGGTTCTTTTCCAGTTTAGAGCTGAGCCGAGTCTCGGTTCGCTGATTGCGGTTGAGTTTTTCGCGGGATTCGGGACGTGTCATAGGTTCCGCTTTCTGGACGAGGGGGTCCGATCAATTGATATGTTTTCGGGAAACTTGCGAGCCAGACGTCGGGGGAGACGCGCGGACAGTATTGTGTCATCGCCGGAGAAGGCCGTCAAGAGGCGCTTTTGAGCTTTATTTCCAGGAATCTGCGGTGCGCACGCGTACCGCAAGGTTTGGGGAGGGAGAACGCCTTGATGCTGCGGCGAGGCTGCCTTAGTTGCAGGGATCCTTCGACTGCGTGGGATCGTCTTGCAGACGATCCCACTTCGCTCAGGATGACAGACTCTTTGAAGCTAGAAGCTGAAGTGATTCACAAAAATCACTTTGCCTGAGGCTTCGCTGGCGATGTGCAGCGGACCTGGCAGCAGCGCTTCCACCTTGGAGCGTTCGTACTGCGGCACGAAGAGAAAGACTCGCTCCGGCGAATTCCATGCGCGGAGCAGATCCTGATCGTTGAGAAAAATCTTTGGCGCGTCGGGATACGTCGATCCCCACCACATGGAAGTCGTGTTGCCATTGACCAGTTCAATCGGACGCCGCAGATAGAACAGCAGCGACGAGCCGAATGACTGGTCGCCGTAAATCATCACGCGATCGGCGGTATGAAGTTCGGGAGCGATCTGTCGAGCCATGATGCGCGAGCCGAGAAACGGATCGAAACGCACCAGAGCGATGTGCGCCGCGATAAGGAAAACCGCCATCGTCGCAGCCGTCGCCCAGGTTGCGGCAAACTGCGCTCCGCGCCGCCGCAGCCAGAAAGCAAGCGCTGGACCGATGAGCAAAACGATAGCGGCGAGAATCGCGGGCAGACGCAGCGCGGCGAACGACTGGCCGGTGAGATCGAGCATGTGTCCCATGGAAAGGGTCTCGGCTTCCAGATTCGGCGCGGCGAGGACGGTGCCGATGTCCGGCACAAACGGAAGATGCCGCGAGTTCCACAATCCTGCGGTGAGCACGGCGGAGCAGGCGATGCAGATCAGCGCGAGCACGCCAGCGCTCCATATGAGCCAGCGCCGCGACCGAGATTCCTCTGAATCAGATTCTTCTTCGTTTGCAAGCCGCTCCGCGATCAGTAGCAAGATCGGCAGGTAGGCGGGGAATGTGTAGTACTCCTGGTTGGTGGAGAAGGAGAAGAAGACGAGCGTGACTCCGGCCCAGACCAGGCACATCAGTTCGGTGCGCCGGCGAAAGTCGAGCGGAGGCCGAGGAGGTTTCGCGGCGCCAAGTTTGCGTCGTGCTTTGCTTCGCTCGATCCAGTCGGCAATTGGTTTGCGCAGCGCGACGGGAAGATAGAGGCTCCAGGGGAAGAGCCAGACGAGGTGCAGGGTCCAGTAGAGCGAGTCGGTCTGCTTGTTGTAGTCCTTGGGGATGCGCTTGCCGAGGAAGCGCATGAAGTGCTCGTTGACGAAGTAGAACCAGAAGAAGTGCGGATTGCGAATGCCGGCGAGCAGATGCCACGGCGCAGCGATCAACAGGAACAGCAGCGTGCCGCTGAAGAGACGAAACTCGCGCCAGCGCCGCCACTCTCCGCTGATGACGATGTAGAGGAGCAGAGACAATCCGACGACAACGATGGCGAGCAATCCCTTGGTAAGCACGGCCAGCGCGACGCTAGTGTAACCGCCGTACCAGCGCCACGAGTTTCCATCTTGCAATGCAGTGATGAAAAAGTAGAACGCCGCCGCGATGAAGAAACTGAGAATGGCTTCGGGGATCAGAATGCGAGTGAACAGATAACAGCCGGCAGTCGTGGCCACGAAGAGTCCCGCATAGATGGCGGCGCGGTCGCCGAAGGCGCGGCGTCCCCAACGCATGGCGAGCAGCACGAGAAAAAACATGGCTGCTGCAACCGGCAAGTGCGCGGCGAATTCATTGATGCCGAAACAGAAATAGCTGAACGCGACTGCCCAATACATCAGCGGAGCTTTTTCGAGATAGCGATTGCCGTTGATCTTCAGCGTGACGAAGTCGTGCGTGACCAGCATCTCGCGCGCAGCTTCGGCGTGGGTTGAATCGGCATCGTCCTGAAGTCCAGGCGAGAAAAGCGATCCGACATAAATCAGCGCGAACAAAATCAAAACGCCGGCAATGTGAATCTTGCCCGCTTTGTTGCCTGCTGAAAGTTGATCGGAGTTCTTGGCGGTCAATGGGACGGAGTCCTTGGATGCGTACGCCGTTTAAGAATGCCACACTGCGCGGCAAGAGTCACTCCAGTGGCAGCTATCGAAGTCTCGTTTCCGCTTGCCTATTTGTCTCCAGCAATTGAGAATCGGTAACTCGGGGACTGGCCGCTGCGTCCGATTGCGCGAGGATGAGCCTCCACTCATGAGCAGAAAAGGTCATCACGGTGGTCTCGCCGGAGGCGGCGAGCAAATTCCCGCGGAAGCGCATTTTCCTTCCGAGCACCGGCGAGGGCTGCTGCCTGAGAAATACTTTCGCTGGCGGAGCGGCGAGATCACGCGGCTCGAAGCGTTTTGCGACGTGGTGTTTGGCTTTGCAATTACCTTGCTGGTGGTCTCGCTGGAAGTGCCGCACACCTATGCAGAACTTCTGGCTGACATGCGTGGGTTTCTGCCGTTCGCTATCTGCTTCGCGCAACTGGTAATGATCTGGCGCGCACATTACAAATTTTCCCGCCGCTATGGCCTGGAAGATTCCTACACTGCTTTTCTCACTGTCGTTCTGCTGTTCGTGGTTCTGTTCTATGTGTATCCCCTGAAGTTTGTATTCACGATGTTGATGTCGCAAGTGACGGGCGCGGGAGCGCCGGCAGATGTGGGATGGCATGAGGCCTCGGTGCTCATGCGCATTTATGGAATTGGATTCGCAGCGGTGTTTCTGCTCATCTTCCTGATGTATGTGCATGCATATAAGCTGCGCCGGGAACTTGATTTGAATCCTGTGGAAACTATGGAGACTCGCGTAACGATGCGGGAGTACGCGATCCTCGCAAGTTTCGGGATCGTTTCATTCGCGATTGCCTTTCGGAATCCGGCGTGGGCGGGGTGGTTTTACTGCCTGCTCGGACCGGCGCTGGGGATTCATGGAGCGATGTCGGGCAAGCGGACGCGGCTGCTGGCGGAGAAGCTGCCGTAGGGCTTCCGGGTTTCGGACTTCAGACTTCAGACCTCGGACTTCGGACCTCCGGAAGAGTGGCAAACCCGGCAGCCTTGAAGCGCGCTCCGCGGCTTGCGCTCCTGCTATCATCTGCATTGATTGTCGGCAGTTATGGAAGACGAAGAGATTCCCTATATTTCCGGATCAGGAGAAGGACTCATGGATGAAGCACCCGCAACAGGTTCGGGCGCCGCGCGCCGCAACGAAGATATCGCACTCGATCTGATGAAGTTCGTTGCGATGACTACGGGTTATGGAAAGACGGCCAGCAGCGGCGGAGTTGGCTTTACGGGTGGCGGCTCGGCAGCGAAACCCGAGGATTATGCCGCGCACTTGCTCGAGCTGTACGGGAAGTGTTTGGGCGCGGTGTCGGGAAAAAAGTAACCTCCCATCCGCTCGCGGAAATGGTAAAGTCCAATGCGAATGAGAGAGCCCCTCGCTCCCGTGCTCGCTTGGATTTTCTTATTGGCCGGTTTCGCGCACTCACAGGTGAACGTTGCGAATCGGGTGCCTCCTGAAGTCTCTCCAGACTACTCAAAAGAGGCGTATGTTATCGAACGCTATGACATGCGCGTCGTTATGGAAAACGACGGCAGCGGCACCCGGGAGCTGACTGCCCGAGTCAAAATGCTCGCTGAAGCGGGAGTTAAGGCGTTCGCAGTCTTGAGCTTCACCTACACGAGCGCAAACGAGGTGGTGGATGTTGACTATGTGCGCGTGCAGAAACCGGACGGTACCGTGGTTAAGACTCCAGACTACAACATTCAGGACTTGCCGGCGGACGTAACCCGCACAGCTCCGATGTATAGCGACATCCACGAGAAGCATGTCGCGGTCAAAGGCCTTGGCGTAGGCGACTCGCTTGAGTATCTAATCCGCTACCGCGTGGTGAGGCCTCAGGTTCCTGGGCATTTCTGGTTCGAAGATTCTTTTCTAAAAGACGCGATCGTGAAAGAGGAGTCGCTGGAGGTGAGCGTTCCCAGTAACAAATACGTCAAAGTAGTGAGCCCCGAATTCAAACCTGAGATCAAAGACGAGGGCGGACGGCGGAAATATCGTTGGACACACTCGAATCTGGAAGTAAAAGAGAAAGATGCGAATGAGATTCCGCGAAGAATTCCGCCGAATCCTTCGGTGCAACTAACGACGTTTGCTTCGTGGGCGGATGTAGGAACTTGGTACGGAGGCTTGCAAAAAGATTCACTGGAGGCAACGCCTGCGGTCCAAGCGAAGGCTGCCGAGTTGACCAAAGGGCTGGATACGGACGATGCGAAGATCCGCGCCATCTATAACTTTGTCTCCCTGCGATTTCATTACATCGGCTTGGATTTTGGAATCGGGAGATATCAACCGCACCCGGCCGATGATGTTCTTTCCAACGGGTACGGCGACTGCAAGGATAAACACACGCTGCTCGCCGCACTGTTGAAGGCGGCGGGCTACGATGCATGGCCCGCGTTGATCCATGTCAACCGAAAATTGGACGCCGACGTTCCCTCTCCTGCGCAGTTTAATCACGTTATCACTGTCGTACCGCGAGGAGATCAGAGAATCTGGCTCGATACCACACCAGAAGTTGCCCCGTACGGGCTGTTGTTGACATTGTTACGGGACACGGAAACATTAGTCATTCCTTCCGACAAACCACCCGTGCTGATGAAGACTCCAGCCGACGCTCCGGTTCCTCAACAACAATCCTTCACGGTAGAGGGGAAGTTGGGGTCGGATGGAACGTTCACCGGGCATGTCGAGCAGATATATCGAGGCGATGTGGAAGTGTTGCTGCGAAGCGTGTTCCGTCAAGCTTCGCAGTCGCAGTGGAAGCAGGTAGCGCAGGGATTTTCCTCAAGGTTGGGGTTTGGTGGGGATGTGAGTAATGTACAAGTCTCTCCGCCAGAAGAAATGGACAAGCCTTTCCGCTTCTCTTACGATTACGTGCGCAAGGAGTACAGCGATTGGGAGCACCGGAGGTTTTCTCCTCCGCTTCCATCTATGGGATTCGAAGCGGCGAAGGATCAGAAAGAGCCTCCGCCTGACCCATTACTGCTCGGGGCAGTGGGAGAGATTGTCTACCGTTCCAGTTTCGTCGTGCCGCCCGGCTATCTGGTCATGGCACCCAAGAACGTGGACCTGGTCGAGCCGTACGTGGAATATCACGCAACAGCCAGCTTGCAGAACGGGGAGGCTTTGATTACCTCGCGGCGCTTAGTGATCAAGAAACCAGAGGTCCCGTTCGACGAATGGGAAAAATTCAAAGTCTTTGCCAAAGCGATGTCCGACGACGAGTGGCAGTCCATCGCGCTAAATGGCACTTCAGGAGGGATAGATGGGAACCCCGCGAAGACGCCTGGGTTGGACGAGAAGTTTCGTGAGGCCTATACGGCCATGGGCAAAGGCGACAACAGCCGGGCAAAAGAATTATTCGAGCAGGTCATCGCAGGCGATCCCAGGTACCCCATGGTGCACACCAATCTCGGGACCGTTCTGATGATCCAGAACAAGCCGACCGAAGCAATAGCGGAGTGGCATAAGGAGCAAGAAGTCAATCCGGACGATCTGCGGGCATTTCAGGTGCCTGCGATTCATTTGGCTCATGTGGGGCGAAAGGATGAAGCGATCGAGGAGTGGCGACGATTGCTGAAGGTCGACGCAAAGAACCACGACGCGGCATTGGCGATGAGCCAGTTGCTGGTTTCAGAGGCCAAATACCGCGAGGCGATTGAGGCTCTGGAAACAGCCGCCAAGTTTTCGCCCGACAGTCCGACTCTGCGGATAGCGCTGGGAGAAACGTATGTGGACAGTGGATCGATTGAGAAAGGCGTTCCGTTGCTGCGTAAGGCGGTGGAAGAGCAGAATGATCATGATCCGATGATGTTGAATGAGATTGCGTACGACCTTGCGAAACACAACGCCAATCTGGACTTGGCGAAAGAATACGCTGGAAAAGCATTGACTGATTTGGACAAGCGCTCGGTGGGAGATGCCGATTCGGTAGAATCCAGCGGCCAGGTTGCTGCCCAACTAGCCGCTGTGTGGGACACCATGGGGTGGATTTGCTTCCGGATGGGCGATGCAATTCAGGCGGAGAACTACGTGCGCCCGGCGTGGGAGCTCGGACAGGCCAGTATTATCGGCAACCATCTGGGACAAATCTACGAAAAGCTCGGGAAGACCAAGGACGCGGCTCGTACCTATGAACTGGCGTGGGCCGCACTGCCCCCTGTGAGTATGACGCCTGCGGCCGCACTCGATTCAGCGAAATCATACGACGAGAGCCGCGATGATATATCCGATCGCTACAAGAGATTAACTGGCAAAGTGCCGTCGGCGGAGATTCGCCGGTTGCCGAATGGCGAGTGGACGAAGACGCCGTTCGAGGAACTCGGTCAGATGCGGGCGGTCAGGCTGGGCAAGCTACCGGGAGTCATGGGCTCGGCGGAGTTTTCGATTTTGTTTGCTCCGGAGAAAATCGAATCGGTTCAGTATCTGAGCGGAAACGAATCCCTGAAAACGCTGACCGAAAAATTGAAGTCGTCTCACTACCAGGTTGAATTTCCGACGGGCAGCAAAGCCAAGCTCTTGCGAAGAATCGAATTGAGTTGCACTCCAACGGTGGGATGCATGGCGGTATTGGTGCCGCCAGACAGAAGGGGACCGGGCCAGTACCTTGGCCGATAGATCGTCTATTACCTGTAGCGTACGGACTTCAGTCGGCGATGTGCCTGCGGTTTTAGTATGAATTGCCACGTGCCGAAACGCCAACAAAAAGAAAAACCGCGGCTGAGGAAGCCGCGGTTGCGCACTCAAATGACGGCGAAAGGGCCAGCTTAGCGACGGCCTTTCTTTGCTTTCTTCTTTGCTGGCTTGGCCTTTTTCGCGGGCTTCTTGGCTGCCTTTTTCTTGACGGCAGGCTTCTTCTTCGGCGCTTTCTTAGCCGGCTTTTTAGGAGCCTTTTTGGCCGCGGGTTTCTTCGCCGGCTTCTGCTTAAGAGCTGGCTTTTTCTTAGGCGCGGGCTTGCTGCCACCTCCGCCTCCAGCCGGACTCGAGGGCTTGGGCGGGGCGGGCGGGGCCGACACTGGCTCGGCTTCGTCCACTTCCGGTTCGGAGGCGCCGGATTCTTCTTCTTCCTCCTCTTCTTCTTCGAAATCCTCTTCCAGCGACTCGTTGTAGGCGCCGCTGTCGCCGAATTCCTCTTCTTCGTCACGTAAATAGAGCGTGGGATTGTAGAACGTCATTGCTCCTCCTGATCTTTAAATCTTCAAATCTAAATCTTTGGGGCAGCCCAGTACGCTAACCACGCGTTGGGCTGGGGTACAGGAAAATTTGATAAACAAATCTGCTGCTCGAACGGCGCGCGATTATAGCACGAGGTTTGACGCAGAATGCAAGCGCCGCCAGCAGCAGAGCACTTGTTTATCCTGTTATCACAGCCGCGAGGAAAAAGGAAAGAAGAATCGGAAGCCGTACAAAAGTTTCCCAGCCGAAGTCCCGACATGACTCTTTGGAGGGTCGATTTCGGGGATGTGCGGAGTAAGTTACTTGCTCCGCAGTACCGTCTTAGCGGCGCCCAAGTTATCAGAGCGGTCGTAAACCCTTACGACGACGACATGTTCCGTGGCGGACGAGCCGTCTTTGGACGCTTCGGGTGTCGCTTTGAAGTCATAATCCTCCGTTTTGGCATCCGAAAGCTGGCCCACCGGGTCGACATAGTTCCAGTCTCCGGCGTCCACGGAGTATTCGGCCCGCTTGATCGGTGAGAATCCATCGACCGCACGAAACCGGATGTGAATTTGGCCACCCTCGACCGAAGCAGACAGGTTTTCTACCCGGGGGGGGGTGGTATCGACTTCAAATCGGCGGCTTTGCTGCTCAGCGGTCAGTGCATCGCCGGGAGAGTGAGAGGGCGCGTCGGAGGCGACCACCTTGATGACATACCCGCCATCGGGCAGCAGGCTGGCATCGAAGGAATAGGCTTTGTCGGTAAGATTGTCTTTCAACAGCAGCCAGCGCGTTTCGCCGTCTCCGCGGTAGTAGACGGAGTAGACGAGTTGGTCGTCGTTGTCGTCGTGGGCATTCCATTTCACGCCGATTGTGTCGCGGTCGTGGGTGCTCGACGGGGGTGACTCAAAATGAGAACCCGAGGGGCCGGTGACGTCTGTGCTCAGGCTTAGGCTGGACGATTTTGGCGTTGGCTGGTAGCGAACACCAGCCTGCACTGTCACGTCTTCGACTTCCGGGGCAATGTTCTTGGGCAGGTAGTTCAGCGTCACGCTATCGAGGTTAGGCCGTTCGCTGCCTGAGTGCAGGACGGCCTTCCATTGAACGTAGCGCGCGGCGGGGACACCGGTTTCCGCGTCTTTGGTCAAATCGACCTTCTTCCAGGAACTCCAGTTGCGGTCGGGATTGTCGACGTTGCCGCTGCGGGCGAACAATTCGACCCCTCCCGATCCCCGGGATTCCGTCCGGCCCCAGCGGGAAAAGATCTTTGCGTCAAAGACATCACTCTCGAAAGTTCCTGACGTCTCTGGTCCCGGACCAAGGATGAAGACCTTGCCCAGATTGCTGCTGGCTGCGTAGATGCCGCCTCCCGGAGCCTTGGCAAAGGATGTAACCTGCGAAGCGGGAGCCTTGAGCAGATCGGAAAACTCATCCAGACCGGTGATGGCAAAGATGTGTCCGCGATTGCCGGTTCCAGCCAGAAGATGGTTCTGCGCATCGAAGGCCAGGGCGTAGACGAGATCGTCATGGGAGGTCCATATGCGAGCGGGCGAGCCATCTGGGGCGATTCCATAAATGTCCGAGCCACCGGTGGATCCGCCGCCCGGCAGCGGAAATGGCCCGGAAGGGACGGAACTGGGGGTGGGAGAAATGGTCAGGCCCGGCGCTTGCATCCCGCTCGTTATGGGATTCGCGGGGGCCAGGTTCAACAAGGTGACAGACGAGGTTGCGCCCGATCCCGGTTTTTTCTCGCCAACTCCGGCAGCGTAGATGTTGCCGGCGCGATCCAGAGCCAGCGCCGTGATCTCCTTCTTAGGCGCGCTGTAAAGCACAAAACCTTCGCCAGAAGGAGAAATCCGGTAAACGAGTCCGCTGCCGTCGGAGCCGGCAATCAGATTGCCCGACGCATCGAGCGCCAGCACACGGATGTGCGTCTCATCGCTCTTGAAGAAAAGCGAATGATCGCCCTTGGCCGTGACCCGGTAGATTTCGCCGTGGTCGCCCGTTGCCACATAAAGATTGCCGGACTTATCGAGGGCGAGATCCCAGATGTACTTCGTGCCCGGAGAGAAGTAGACTGAAGAATTCCAGGACGCATCCACTTTGGGCTTGGCCGGATCTTTTTCTTCCTTGGCCTGCGACTGAGCGTCTGACTTGCCGCCCGCTTTCTGTTCAATTTTGTAGACCTTGCCGTCGGGAGCTGTGGCAGCATAAATCACTCCGCCGGGCCCGGCTTGCAAAGCCTGTACCTGAAGCTCTTGCGGCTCAAAAATGATGGTTGACTGCCCGGCTGGAGTAATGCGATACACTCTCGCTGGAGCGCCGGTAGCCGCGTAGACGTTGCCCGCGTCGTCTGAGGCAATCGCCCAGATGTAGGTTGACGGCGTGCCGTAGAGCAGTTTGAATGCCGGGGCGAGTTCCAGCCCGCCTGAGCTGCGAAGGGCTACGCCGGTCGCCGTACCTTTGGTTAAATCCTCGAATTTCGATTGCTCCCAGGTCCGCGTGCCTTCGGCCAGGGCTACGATGCCCGCCAGTCCGATGAAACCTGCGATCAAGAAAATGGGAAAAGATGAGAAGAACAGTCTTCGCAGAATCTGCAATGTGTTACCTCGACGAATTAAACCCGCAGAATATTTAGGTTATCACGCCGAAAAGCGCCACTCGTGGCCTTGCAGACTTCCGCCCCGTTGCGGGCGCCGCTGAAGGCTGCGGTCGAAACGAAAGCTCAAATTCCCGTGGTATCGTAGACCTTTATGCCCTCTTCCCGACCCGATCCGGCGATTACACGCCGAAAAGACCTCCTGCGGCTCTTGGCCTCGAAATCGTTCAAGCTGGGCGACTTCAAGCTTTCCTCAGGCGGCACCAGCGACTACTACATCGACTGCCGCACGACCACGCTGGATGCGAAGGGATCGCGGCTGACCGGGGAGGTTTTTCTCGATGTAATCCGCCATCGGGAATGGAAGCCAAAAGCGATCGGCGGCTTAACCATGGGCGCTGACCCGATTGTCGTGGCGGTTTCCGTGGTGAGTGGGGAGCTGGACGGCTTTCTCGTGCGCAAGGCGGAAAAGCAGCACGGCACCGAACAGCGCATTGAAGGCTTCCGCGAGAAAGGCGCACGCGTGGTTGTCGTCGACGACGTTTGCACGACCGGCGGCTCGACCATTCAGGCCATCGAAGCGGCACGCGAATTTGGATTTGAAGTCGTCGGAGTGATGTGCCTGGTCGAGCGGGAAGAAGCGAAAGGTCGGCCGAATGTGGAGAATGCCGCGGCTCCTGTTCCGTTCATTTCTATCTTTACAGCGAAGGATGTCAGGACTGAGCACGTCATGCAGAACGACGAGACCTCACCCGGCATTTTGGCGGTAGGCGCCACCTGCGAAATTTGCGGGCAGGCAGCGGTGACAAACGTGCCGCGTAACCGCTGCGAAGAGCATCGAATATGAGCGGATCGGCCTATTGCTACTATTGTCATTCCGAGCTCAGCGAGGAATCTGGGTTCTTGCTGGCGTTGGCAGAAACCTGGATTCCTCGCTACGCTCGGAATGACAAGAATTGAAAAGCTTACGACTAACGACTAAGGGCCAACGACTGGATCATGATTCAAACTATCGAATGGACCGACCACGGCGTACGCTTCATCGACCAGACGAAGCTGCCCACGGAAGAAACCTACGTTAATTGCACGACTCACGAAGAAGTCGCCGATGTGATTCGCACGATGGTTGTGCGCGGAGCGCCGGCGATCGCCATGGCCGCAGCGATGGGCATCGCCCTCGGCGTGAACAATTCCAAAGCCGAGACGCTTGGTGACCTCAAACGCGACTTCGATCAGATTTGCGACCTGATGAGCAAGACACGCCCCACGGCCGTGAATCTTTTCTGGGCCATTCGCCGCATGCAGGAAAAATTCGAGCACGTTCGCATCCGCCCGATTCCGCAGATCAAGCAATCGCTGATTGAAGAATCTCAGCGCATGCACGCCGAAGACATTGCCGCCAACCAGGCTATGGGACGCCACGGTGCAACATTGATGCCGTCATCGGGCGGGGTGCTCACCCACTGCAACGCCGGCGCGCTCGCCACCGCCGGATACGGCACGGCGCTGGGCGTGATCCGCGCGGCCATCGAACAGGGCAAGAAGATTCACGTCTATGCCGACGAAACGCGGCCGTTCCTGCAAGGATCGCGTCTTACTGCCTGGGAGTTGATGAAAGACGGCATCCCGACCACGGTGATTTCCGACAACATGGCGGGCGCGATGATGAGCCAGGGAAAGATTGGAGCGATCGTGGTGGGGGCCGACCGCATCGCCGCCAATGGCGACGTGGCCAATAAGATCGGCACATACACGGTAGCCATCCTGGCTAAAGAACACGGTATTCCGTTCTACGTGGCCGCACCGATTTCAACGGTGGACCTGGATTGCCCCGACGGCAGCCAGATTCCGATTGAGCAGCGCAACGCCAGAGAAGTCACTCACATTGCAGGCAAGCAGATGGTGCCCGATGGAGTGGAGATTGAGAATCCCGCTTTCGATGTTACTCCGGCGAAGTATGTGGTGGCGATCATCACAGAGAAGGGTATTGCGCGCGCGCCATATGGAGAATCGTTACGCACGCTGGCAAGCAAAGAGTCGCCCGTGCAAGTCTAATCTGCTGGTGCATGGATAGCTTGTGTGGGGACGGGCGCTTTCGCCCGTCCGGGTCGAGCGAAGCTCAGCTGGCTCGTAAGCCGGGGAACTTTTCATAGGCTTCCGCCGTATCATGAATCAGAAAGCAAGGAGGTCTCCCATGTTCACTTTCCTCCTCTGGTGCATTTTGTTTGTCGTCTGCTGGCCGCTGGCTCTGCTGGCGCTGATCGCCTATCCGTTCGTGTGGCTGATCCTGCTCCCGTTCCGCATCGTCGGCGTCGCGGTTCATGGGGTACTGGAGGTTGTATTTCTGGCGATTACGCTGCCATTCCGGCTGCTGGCCGCGCCGTTTCGAGTATGAAGTAAAATCCGGCTGTGTCCCCTTCATGACCTATCCAAAGCTGGTCAAAAGACGTTTGGCCCGCCTTGCTTCGCTGGTTCTCGCAGGCCTCGCAATTTTCGGTGGAGAGAAGATCTCTGAATATTCGTCTCCACCGTCCGCTGATAAAAATTGTGACTTCATCTTTCCCGAGCCCACAGAAGGCGACAAAACAACAAATTTGAGGATTGTGCCGCCGAGCCGCCCGTTTTCGATTGATTCGCTTGGCGGTCAGATCAACGATGCAAGTTGCCTGAATAAGACGCCAATTTATGGAATTGTCAGAGTCCATACAGTACAGGACCTTCGAGATTCCCTGGAATTCGCCCGGGCCAATCATCTGCACGTTTCTATCGCGGGCCAACGGCATAGCATGGGCGGCCAATCCTTTTCGAAAGGCGGCCTGATCCTCGACATGCGCGGTTTCAATCAGATAAGCATTGACCGCGAACGTGCCATCGCACATGTGCAGACCGGAGCGACATGGGCACAAGTTCAGCAACTTGCGGATCACGAAGGCCTTTCTGTACAAGCGATGCAGTCCATCAACGTGTTCTCGATAGGCGGGTCGCTGAGTGTGAACGGACACGGCATTGCCCATCGACCCGGCCCACTGGCCTCCACTGTTCTAGCGATACGTATCATGTTGGCGAATGGAGAAATTAAGGAAGCGAGCCCGACTGAGAATTCGGAACTGTTCCATCTCGCTTTGGGTGGTTATGGTCTATTTGGCATAATTCTCGATGCCGATTTGCAGTTGGTGAAAAACGAGGTTTACGCGATCGACAACCACACTCTCGACTATCGCGATTTCACGAATTACTACATGCAGAATATCTCGGGCAACGATGAAGTAGGCTTGGCCTACGCCCGACTCTCGATTTCTCCTACTTCGTACCTCCGCGAAACTGCGGTTCACGTTTACCGCAAGGTGAATTTTCCCGGACCAATTCCTGTCTTACAAGCACCCACACACGATCGACTGGACCGGTTCATCATTAATTTTTCCAAAACCGGCGGTTTCGGCCGATGGCTCCGCTGGACACTGGAGAAACACTACGGGCCGAAATTACATGACTGTTTATCACGCAACCAGGCGATCAATCAGAAGGAGCCCTGTCTCGTCTCGCGTAATGAGGAGATGTACGACTCTATGTCATATCTCCGAAACCGGCTGAAAGATACCGACATCTTGCAGGAATATTTCATTCCTCCAGACAAGATGCCGCAGTTCGTTGACGGCTTAAGACAGACGGTGCAGACAAATGGGGCAAATCTTTTGAATGTAACCCTTCGGATTGTTCACAAGGACGAAGTGACCGCGTTGCCTTATGCCAAGCAAGACATGTTCGCGTTCGTTCTTTACTTTAATCAGAAGCTAAACGAGGAGCAAAGTTTAAAGGTGGAGAAAACGACGCGCGAGCTCATCGATCTTGCAATTGGGCTGCACGGGACCTATTACCTGCCCTACCAGCTCTACTATTCCCAGGAACAGTTACAAGGGGCCTATCCGGAGATTAAAACATTCTTCGCCGCCAAAAAACGGTATGACCCGGACGAATTATTCAGCAGCAAATTCTACGAGAAATATGGGAAGTCATGAATTAGAAGGCAGCTAGCTCTCCATCACCTTCAAACTCTGACTCACCACCAGCCGCGCTTCGGTGGCTCGCTGCACATCCTCCGCCGTAAGCCCCGGTGCGACTTCTTCCAGCACCAGCCCATCTTTCGTCACGCGAATGTAGGCCATCTCGGTGACAATCGTATCGACCACGTTGACGCCGGTCAGCGGCAGCGTACATTTTTTAAGAATTTTCGGTGCGCCGTCGCGCGAGGTGTGCTCCATTGCGACCACTACGCGGCGGGCCGCCGCGACGAGGTCCATCGCGCCGCCCATCCCTTTCACCATCTTTCCGGGGATCATCCAATTGGCGATGCTGCCCGACTCATCCACTTCCATGGCGCCCAAAACGCTCAAGTCGATGTGGCCGCCGCGGATCATGGCGAACGAATCGGCGCTGGAAAAATAAGACGTGCCCGCCATCTCGCTCACCGTCTCTTTGCCCGCATTGATCAGATCGGAATCTTCCTGGCCTTCGATAGGATAGGGACCGATACCAAGCATTCCATTCTCCGACTGCAGAATTACATCCATCCCTGCTGGAACGTGGTTGGCGATGAGGGTCGGCATGCCGATGCCGAGATTCACGTAGAATCCATCGCGCAACTCGCGGGCAATGCGCTTGACGATGCGCTCGCGCTTGTCGGTATCTTTGGCGGGCTTTGTTACAGATAGTGAATTCATTTGGGGGACTTTTTAGCCAGGTCGACTGGATTAACCAGGTCCGCTTCAAAGAAGCCGTCTGGCCTGTTGAACGTTTGCGCCATCTCCTGCATCGCCTGCCGGTGCCTTCTGTCAATCGCAGAGACAGTGTCAGAATAACGCTCCTCAGAGAGTGCGATTTGCACCTGATTGAATTTCTTTCGAAACAACTCTCCCAAGCCCGCCAGGTCTATATACATAGGTTCGCGAGGCGAACCCTGTTGGTCATAAATAGCTCGCAAGATGGAATCCAGGCTCTCACGGTCCTTAAGGCGGTCTCGCCGGGCCACAGTAACAGCATAATCCCCGTGATGCTTGCAGATTACAACACGCAAATTCGCCGCTTCAACCGCCACGATTGTTGCGTATTTGTCACTCTTGGTCGCTACAAACCGTCCATCAAAGTTATCGAAAAGAAACCACAGATCTGTCCTCACTTTTTCCCGAAGGTCTTTCTCAGATCGCCAGTTCAGTATTGGATTCAACCACCATCCAAATAACAATTTGTAGGCCAGAACAAACGTCCCACCGACGATCAGAACAAGCGGCTTTATCACGTAGTATGTCCAGGATCTTCCGTGCGCTCGGGGCGTGAGCCTTAGCCATGGTCTTTCGCTGTGCATTTCACTTGTCCATCATTTCGCGAAAATCGCCGGATGAACAAACCTAATTCACCTTCCTCACCGTTCTTCTCTCAATCCTTTTCTCATACAACTCGCCCTGAAAAATTCTCTTCACGTAAACGCTGGGCGTATGGATATGATCTCCGTCAAACTCGCCTGCTTCGACTAAATGCTCGACTTCGGCAATCGTTACCTTCGCCGCCGTCGCCATCATGGGATTAAAATTGCGCGCGGTCTTGCGATATACGAGATTGCCCATGCGGTCGCCCTTCCAGGCTTTCACGAAGGCGAAGTCGGCTTTCAGACCACGCTCCATCAGATACGTGCGGCCATCGAATTCACGCGTCTCTTTGCCTTCGGCAACAATCGTCCCAACCCCTGTGGGCGTGAAGAATGCGGGAATGCCCGCGCCGCCCGCGCGAATCCGCTCGGAGAAAGTTCCCTGCGGCACCAAGTCGAGCTTGATCGTGCCCTTCAACACCATTTCTTCCAGCAACTTATTTTCACCGACGTAAGTGCCAATATGATGCACGATCTGTCCCGCAGCCAGCAGCAGTCCGTTGCCAAGGCCATCGACTCCGACGTTGTTGCTGATGGTGGTGAGATTTTTCGAACCCTTCCGGACCAGAGCGCGAATCAGATTTTCCGGAATGCCGCACAGCCCGAAGCCGCCGATCATGATGACCGCGCCGTCGAACACGTCACTAATGGCTTCATCGGCATTGGAAACGACTTTATTCATCGCGCAAGCGATTCTAAATCAAAATCCACCACGGAGACACGGAGGCGCAACTGCTTATCCCTGAGGCGTCACGTGCTCTGTAATCGCGACGAATGTTGCTGCCTTAGCCTTTTGGTCTTCTCCGTGACTCAGTGTCTCCGTGGTGGATTCACGCCTTTTTTACCGGAGCCTTCCTCAGCAGGTGCGCACGCTCGAACTCCTCCGCCAGTTGCCGCGTGGAAAGATTCTCTCGAATGTGCGCCAGCTTTTGCTCAAGCTTCAACAGCGCGTCTCCCAGATTCTTCTGATTGCTGATGGCGATATCGCGCCACATCGAATAGGGGCTCGCGGAAATGCGTGTCATCTCTTGTAATGCGCGGCCTCCAGCGGGCAGGAGCGGGGCTTTTTCTCCAAATTCTTCCACCAGCGCCGCAGCCAACGCTGTTGAAATCATTTGGGGCATGTGGCTGATCCATGCGCACAGGTGGTCATGCTTCTCGGGCGGCAGCATGGCGATGCGCGCGCCCATCTGCTCGATCCATCCAACAAACTCGGCGAGCAGCCCATCATTCAGGTTTTGATCCGGCAACGGGGTAAGAAACCACGCCGCATTGTGAAACAAATCGGCGTCGGCGTTATCGACTCCGCTCGTTTCCTTGCCGGCCATGGGATGTCCGCCGAGAAAGCGGTGCGACGCGTTCTTGCCAAAGACCTTGACAGCGCGGTCGGTGACGGCCATTTTCGTACTGCCAACGTCGGTGAGCAGAGTCTTCGCGGAAAGCGACGGGCCAAGCCGCTCAATCAGGTCGAGAATCGCCAACACCGGCGCGGCCAGCACGACGACCTGGCTCCCACGAACCGCATCCCCGGGATCGGACGCGCCTTCGTCGATTGCGCCGCGAGCGAGCGCCCGCTCCAGAGTCGCCTCGCGGTCGCAACCAACAATACGCCCGCGGAACTTGTGCTTTTTCAGCGCGAGCCCGAGTGAGCCGCCAATCAGGCCGTTGCCGACGATCGTGATTTGGCGGATGGCCATGGAGAGCAGTTCGTTAAACGCCGAGAACGCAGAGATCGCCGAGCAAAACATCAGCCACCTTGGCGTCAAAGCAAGAAAAACTCTGCGATCTTGGCGATCTCCGGCGATTAAAAAGCTTTACGCGATTGTTCTCCCTACAGCCGGCGCAATCAAGCGCAGTTCATCCATTAACTTCGCGAACTGTTCGGGATACAACGACTGCGCGCCGTCCGACATGGCCTTATCGGGTTCGCAATGCACTTCAATCAGCAGGGCATCGGCGCCTGCGGCGACTGACGCACGAGCCATGGGCGTGACTTTATCGCGGCGTCCCGTGCCGTGCGACGGATCGGCGGTCATGGGCAAGTGTGAAAGTTTGTGAATGATGGGGATGGCGGAAATGTCCATGGTATTACGCGTGTAAGTTTCGAAGGTGCGGATGCCGCGTTCGCAAAGAATGACGTCGTAGTTGCCACCAGCCATAATGTATTCGGCGGAAAGCAAAAGCTCTTCGAGAGTCGCCGCGATGCCGCGCTTCAGCAGCACCGGCTTGCGCACCTTGCCCAACTCGCGCAGCAAATTAAAGTTTTGCATGTTGCGCGCCCCAACCTGAAGGATGTCAACGTAAGGCAGCATCAGCGGAATCTGCGAAATCTCCATCACCTCGCTGATGACCAGCAGCTTGAACTTCTCTCCCGCCTCGCGCAAGAGTTTGAGCGCCTCTTCACCATGGCCCTGAAAAGAGTAGGGAGAGCTTCGCGGCTTGAAGGCACCCCCTCGAAGTACTCGAGCCCCGGCTTTCGCCACAGCTTCCGCCGTGGAAAAAATCTGCTCACGCGATTCCACCGAGCACGGGCCTGCCATCACCACAACTTCTTCGCCGCCAATTCTGAGGCCGTTGGCCAGATTCACAATCGTTCCCGCGGGACGGAAACTTCTGCCCGCCAGCTTGTAAGGAGAACTGATGCGGTGTGCGCCTTGCACTCCGGGCAGGAGTTCGAGATTGCGGATGTCGAACTCGATGCCCGACCCGACTGCTCCGAGCACCGTTTGGCTCGCGCCGGTCGACCGGTGCACCTCAAATCCCATCTTCACCAGGTGCTCGATCACCCGCTGAATCTGGTCTTCATCCGCCGCTTCCTGCATGGCAATGATCATAAGAAGGCTTTCAATTCTCAGCCGTCAGCTCTCAGTTTGACCGCCAAGGGCTGAGAGGTAATGCTCAGAGCCGGATCAGTCATTCACTTCCGAATCCAGTTCTGTTTCCGCGTCCACCGCATTCCGTGGTGGTGCGATTTCTTCCTTCTGGATGTTGCGCATCACGTCCATGATGCGCTCGTAAATCCGCACCAGATCCCGGTCGGGCAGCGGCCCAGGATTAATCGCCTGTACGTTTGAGAATACCTTTCGCTCACGATCGGGCTCATAGATGGGCAAATTGGTGTTGCGCTTCAGCCGTCCAATTTCTTGCGCAGCACGGGCGCGATCGCTGAGCAATTCGACCAGGCGGCGATCCAGTTCGTCGATTTTCTTCCGCCAATCCGCGATGTCCATGGTAAAAGCAGCTTTCAGCCGTCAGCTTTCAGCAAATACGCGTCCGCTCGACCCCGATACCTTAAGAAGTCTTCGCTGACAGCTGATGGCTGACAGCTGACAGCTTCTTCACAAATTCTCCCACAGCCGCCGCTTCTCGTCCCGGATTCCGTTCGATGGTTTCCACAATCGCACTGCCAATCACGACCGCATCGGCAAAACCGCCTACCTCGGCGAACTGTTCGGCACTGGAAATCCCAAATCCAACTGCGATCGGCAATTTGGTGATGCGCCGCAATCGCTGCACCAGCTTACCCGCATCTTCGGCCAACTGCTGACGTGCGCCCGTCACTCCGGTTCGCGAGACCGCATAGACAAATCCGCGGGAAGCCTCGGCGATCCGCTTCAGTCGGTCGTCGGGACTGGTTGGCGCGGCCAGAAACACCGGCGCCAGATCGTTTGTCCGCATCGCCCGGAGATACTCGCTCGATTCTTCCACCGGCAAATCCGTTATCAGCGCACCGTCCACTCCGGCGTGACGCGCAACGGCACAGAATTTCTCCATTCCCATCCGCAGAACCGGATTCAGGTACGAAAAAATAATCAGACCCGTGGACTGCGCATGTTGGCGAACTTCCGCAGCCAGCGTAAGCACCTGCGCCAGCGATGTTCCGTTCTTGAGTGCTCGCTCACTGGCCCGCTGAATCACCGGCCCATCGGCCACCGGATCGCTGAACGGCACACCCAGTTCGATCACATCCGCACCCGCCTCAATCGCTGCCAGCACGATCTCCCGCGTCGTCGCGAGATCGGGATCACCACAGGTCACGTACGCGACCAGACCAGGTTTGTTATGGAAACTTAGAGGCATTCGAGCAATTGTTGATTCTTGATTGCTAATTAAGCCGCGAGATTGGACACCAGATTTTTTCAATCAACAATCAGAAATCAGAAAATCATTAATCCAACTTGAGATTCTCCCGCATGATTCCGATGTCCTTGTCCCCTCGCCCGGAAACATTCACAATCACCACGTCGGATTTTTTCATCCTGGGCGCGCGCTTTATGACTTCTGCAACCGCGTGCGCCGATTCCAGCGCCGGAATTATCCCTTCCGTGCGGGCCAACAAAGTAGTCGCTTCCAAAGCCTCAGCATCCGACGCTGGAACATATTCCGCCCGTCTGGCATCGCGCAACGCTGCATGTTCCGGCCCAATCGACGGATAATCCAGTCCCGCAGACACGGAATGGGTCAACGCAATCTGCCCGCTGGCATTTTGGAGTACATACGAATACGTCCCTTGCAGCACGCCGGGGGAGCCTCCGCGAAAACGCGCCGCATGATCGCCCAGCGCCTCGCCGCGTCCGCCCGCTTCAACACCAATCAGTTGTACTTTTTTGTCTTTAAGAAATTCGTAGAACACACCAATGGCATTCGATCCACCGCCCACGCAGGCAATTATCGCGGCAGGCAGCTTGCCTTCCGCCTTAAGAATCTGCGCCCGCGCCTCGCGCCCGATCACGAGATGAAAATCACGCACCATGGTCGGATACGGATGCGCGCCCAGAACGCTGCCCAATAAATAATGGGTGGTCCGCACATTGGTTACCCAGTCGCGCATGGCTTCGTTGATCGCATCTTTCAGCGTGCGCGAGCCGGATGTGACGCCGCGGACTTCCGCGCCGAGCAGTCTCATGCGGAAGACGTTCAGCTCTTGCCGCCGCATGTCCTCGGTTCCCATGTAGACGACGCAGTCGAACCCGAATAGCGCGCATACCGTCGCTGTCGCGACTCCGTGCTGGCCCGCGCCCGTCTCTGCGATCACGCGATGCTTGCCCATGCGCTCCACCAAAAGCGCCTGCCCCAGGCAGTTGTTGATCTTGTGCGCGCCGGTGTGCAGCAGGTCTTCGCGCTTCAAATAGATCTTTGCGCCGCCCAGTTTCTGCGTGAGCCGCCGCGCAAAAAACAACGGCGTTGGGCGCCCCGCATAATTCTTCAACAGCCCATCCAATCGTGCTTTGAAGCTGGGATCGCGTTTCGCCTTCTCGTACTCGCGCTCCAACTCCTCGAGTGCTGCGACCAGCGTCTCGGGAACATAGCGGCCGCCGTAAACGCCGAAGCGTCCGGCAACACTCGCCCCAGCTTTTTTATCAGCCGGGTGCCCCGCCCTTGCGCGCTCTTTGCGCAGGGCGGGGGTTTTGACTTTCGGAGTCACAAGTCGATTTTTGTTGATCGTCGCCGTTGCCATTTGTCTTGCTTCCTACGCTGCCCTGTCCGCCGCCCGCACGGCTTTCACAAATGCCCGCACTTTCTCCGGATCTTTCTTCCCTGGGCTGGCTTCAACACCCGAAACTACATCCACGCCCCACGGTTTCAGGTTCTCTATCGCCAGACGCACATTGTCCGGCTTCAAACCACCGGCTATGATCACCGACAGCATGTGACTCACTCCTTGCACCCCGTGTGAACCATCGCTCCAGTCGAACGTCTCGCCTGTGCCACCAGGACGTTCCCTCGATCCAGAATCGATGAGGACTCCAAAAAGAGTGTGAACCGGAAGGCCTATCAAATCACTGTTGCTCAGTATGCCTCCGGAAACCGCGGCAATACGCTTCTGAGAGCCTCTTGGCACATTCCAACCGGAATCCGTGGAATCCCACGGACGCCGATAAAACTGCAAAGCCGTTAATCCAACCTGTTCGGCAATCTCATCCATTCGCTGTGATGTTTCTCCAACGAAAACCCCTACTCTCTCGATGCTCTTCGGCAGTGTCTTCACAATCTCACGCGCCATTCCTGGACTGACATTCCGCGGGCTCTTCTCATGAAACACAAACCCGACCGCATCCGCGCCAGCATCCACAGCAACGAGTGCGTCCTCCAAATTTGTCATTCCGCAAATCTTGATCCAAGTCATGAAATCAGTTGTCAGCGTCGAGTAAATTCGCTCAACGCCCGCTCGGTACCCGATACTCGGTGCTCGATACTTGCCCAATCAGCGCCCGTAGCGCATCTCCCGGCCGCTCTGCACGCATCAGCGACTCCCCAACCAGGAACGCGTCATACCCAACCTCGCGCAGCCGGGCAATGTCAGTGCCTGAGCGAATTCCGCTTTCCGCCACCCTCACCACATTCGACGGAAACTTTTCCGCCAGCCGGACCGCAGTGTGCAGATCCACTTGGAACGTTCGTAGATCGCGGGAATTGACGCCGATCAAGTCGCATCCCGCATCCAGCGCTCGCTGCAATTCTTCTTCGTCGTGAACCTCGCATAATGCATCCAGGCCGCGATCGTGCGCGCTCCGCGCCAATGCCAGCAATTCTGCTTGCGTCAATGCTGCAACAATCAGCAATACCGCATCGGCGCAATTCGCCCGCACCTCGAGCAACTGAAACTCATCGACGATAAAATCCTTGCGCAAGCACGGCATCTTCACCGCCGCTGACGCAATTCTCAAATTCTCCAGGGATCCCTGAAAGAATTCCGCATCGGTCAACACAGAGAGCGCCGCCGCTCCGGCTGCTTCCAATTCATGCGCCAACGCCCCAGGATCAAATTCCGCACGAATCAATCCCTTTGAGGGCGAAGCCTTCTTCAACTCCGCAATCACTGCGATGCCGTCTCTACTTTTTTCCCACAATGCCCGCCGGAACCCGCGCGGCACATGCGCTTCCGCCCGCCGTTCCAGTTCGCCCAAGTCTGCGGTGGATTTCGCCTGATCCACTTTGCGCCGCACCGATCCCAGGATTTGCTCAAGCATGATCCGCTCCAGCATGACGAATCTCACGATTATAAAGGGATACGCCGCGGAAGAGCTTCCAGGACACCGACAATTTGTGATTACTTCGGCGAACATTCCGGCATTTTCCGATATGCAGCTATTCGGGAACGCGTCTACAGTGCAATGCCCATGCATCGGGAACCCCTGTTGACGCATCTTAATTTTGGCGCTTATCATCAACCTCTGGCCTTTAGGGCCGGACGCTTCTGAGAGAGCGTGCTGAGAATTTGAAGCCGAAAAAATATCGAAATCAGCCTTCGAAGTGACCTATGGATAAGAAGAAGTTGGAAGCATTTAAAAAGCGATTGGAAACGCGGCAGCAGGAACTGCGGCAGACGGTGACCCGTACTCAGAAAGACGGCCGCTCAGCCGACGAAGATACCGCGCAGGATGTCGCCGACCGGGCCGCCAGTTCCTACACCAAGGAATTTCTGTTTAGCCAGAGCAATAATGAACGGCAACTGTTGCAGATGGTCGACAAGGCCCTGCTTCGCATTCGCGAAGGCAGCTTCGGCGAATGCATTCATTGCGGCAAAGAGATCAATGCCAAACGCCTGGATGCAGTGCCCTGGACGCGCCACTGCATCGAGTGTCAGGAAAAGCTGGAACAGGGATTGCTGGAAGAAGCTCCGCGGTAGAGGCCGTTAAAATCGAAGATCGCGAATCGAAAATAAAACGCCGCCGATTTCTCGGCGGCGTTTATTTTTTGCAGCGCAGAGCGTCAGGATTTCTGCGGCGCAGAATAGATCTGCGCCGCATCGACGAAGTAGCCTTCGTTGTACCGGTCATGATGCCGAACCCATGACATGGTAAAGGCTAAGCCGTCTTCGTCGCGGCCCTTGGGCGCGAGGTCGAGGAAGTTGTACGTGCCGACCAAAATGTCCAGCCCGCGCGCGTAACTCGAATAAGTGTGGAAGATGTCTCCAGTTTTGTCTTTGAAGAAAACGCTGGCTCCGGGTGCCTCTTCGCTGGGAAACTCGGTCACGTCGTAGTTGTACGTGACCTTACCCGTGGCTTTTTCCTCGGGCGTGAACGACACGTGATAGTCGTAGTTGAAATCGCTGCCGAACGACGATACCCATTTGAACTGCCAGGCCATGCGCTTCTTGAAGGCTTCGATCTCGGCGAACGGTGCGCGTGAAATCACGGCCAGCGTGACATCACGCTGCGCCAGGTGTATGGCGGCGCCGTCGAAGTGATCGGCCAGGAAGGAGCAACTCGCGCAGCCTTCCTTCCATCCCGGACCGAGCATGAAATGGTAAACGATCAACTGGCTGCGTTTGCCGAAAAGATCCGCGAGCGTCTCCTTGCCGGTTGGGCTGTCGAAAACATATTGTTTTTCGACTTTTTCCCAGGGCAGTTCGCGGCGTTGACGGCTCAGTTCATCGCGCAGCTGCGTGAATTCTTTCTCCTTCGCTAAATGTGCCTTGCGAGCTTTAAGCCACTCGGCCGGCGATACAACTTTCTGCTGCTTTATTTCTATTGTGCTGGTTGCCATCGTAATTCTCCTTCGATTGAATTGGTCTGGAAACTTTCTTCGCGATATTGCTGGCACGCAACTTTATTGCCGCAAATTTCTTGACGAAGAGCGCGGTCAATCCGCCGGTTGACGCTGTACCGCCGGCAATCAACGCCGCTGTAATGCACGCTGGGCACATATTAAGGTTACTCCTGTCGGTGATGGCGTTCACCGCGCCGTTGTCGATGAAACCGCGCTTCACGCGGCGCTACGGGATGACACAGTCTCCGCCTGTTTGCGAACTCGCTCAAGCATTGAACCCCAACCTTTGCCTACACCTTCTTTGTGTTGATCCTCGATGAATCCCAGAGCAGTATGGCGGAACGAAATCAACGTTCCACCGTCTTTTTCGCTTAGCCGATACTGCACATTCGAGATGAAGGGATAGGATGCGAACAAGGGGCCAGTGATTTCGAGCAGCGTGGGGCGCTTGATGGCCTGCACATGTCCCCAGAAATGGCCGTTGTTGTCGCCCAAGTCGCGGTACCATCTGCCGCCGGGCCACGGTTCGATTTTCATCGACAGCGAATTTCCCTCGGGGGTCTGATTGTGCGGCCCCATTTCTTCGAGCAAGGAAGCGAACGTTGCTTCGAGCGGAGCCTTAACGTGGATTTCCTGCGCAATGCTGATTTTCAGATCATCGATCGATTGTGTTGCGGTCGTCATAAACATCTCCTTTGAATGGCTTCGACATATGAGTTTCCAGCCCGATTCGGTTTTATGGGTCGGGTTTCCCCTCGGCGCGCTCCTTGATGCGGTTCAATTGGTGCTGCCAGAAGCGCTCAAACTGCTTCGTCCACTCATGCAGGGGCTTGATAGCCTCCGCGTTGGTGCGGTAGAGCTTGTGCCGGCCATTGCGGCGTACATGAACGAGGCCTACATTTCGTAGAACCTGCAAGTGCTTCGAGACGGAGGATTGATTTAGGCCTAGGCTTACCACGATGTCCCCGACCGCTCGCTCCTGAAGGATCAGATAGTTCAATATCTCCCGCCGGCGAGGTTCGGCTACGGCGTTGAAGGCATCCGAAGTGGTGGCTGCTCGTGCCATGCTTTTCAACATACATTCCCATATGGGAATATGTCAAGCGAAACTTGCCGGTGCCAAAAAATTTCCTGTTCAATCGCGCAATTGACTTGCTTCCAGCCGCATGGGAGACTGCCAACGCTGCAACGGGCTCCTCCGCGGGAATCCGTGCAGACCGGCGCGGATCGTGCCATTTGCTGCTTATTCGAAATTCGGCTGTCAGCAAGGATCTTCAATGCGACGTTTTAGTCTCACGCCCGCCTCAGCGTTGACGGCCAGGACCACGATTCGGAATCTGTCCTTATTTGTTCTTCTATGTTCGGCGGGATTCGCCCAAAGCACTGCTCCCGTACCGCAGATCGGCAATCCGCTCGTGCCTATGGCCGTGTTGCCCGGCAGCGATGGCTTTAGCCTCACCATCAATGGGACCGGATTCGTTTCCGGCTCAACGGTTTATTGGAACGGCAACTCACGCTCCACCACCTTCGTCAGTAGCGGTCAACTCATAGCTGCGATACCGGCCTCCGATGTCGCTACAGTCACCAGCGGTTCGGTCACAGTTCATAATCCCGGCGGGACGATTTCCAACGTGGCGCTCCTGCTGGTAACGAATCCGGTTGCAGCGCCATTCTTTGGAGCGACCGAAGTTCCATTGACAACGAACGAGGGCTCGGGATATTACGGCATGTTGGCGGGCGACTATGACGGAAACGGCTTTGCCGACGTAGCCGTCAACACGGGGTTGGTGCTGGAGGTTATGCCGGGAAATGGCGATGGAAGCTTCCAGTATCCGGCAACGTACACCATTCCCGGGGCCAGAGATGCGTATGGTGGAGTTCTGGCCGATTTCAATAACGATGGCACCCTGGATTTTCTGTTCAGCAACGAGACCACCAACTCTGTAGATATTTTCCTGTCCAACCGCGACGGTTCTCTTCAGCCCCCGCTGCAGGATTCCATCGGCTCAAGCTACGTGATTTCAGCCGCCGGCGACTTCAATGGCGACGGCAAAAGGGATCTGACTTTTTCCGTCAGCGGAGGCGTTGGCGTCATGTTCGGCAATGGCGACGGAACCTTCGGCGCAATCACCACGCTCCATTTGTTGAACGGGGCCAACTCAGTCGCCGTAGGAGATTTCAACCGCGACGGCATCCTGGACATTGCGGCTGGAAACGCTGAATCGGGCGGAGGTGGCCACTCGGTCCTCTCAATTATGCTGGGGCGGCACGATGGAACCTTTGACCCTCACGTGGACTACCAGGTCGGGCGCGATCCGGATGCCATCGCCGTCGGTGACCTGAATGGGGACGGCTATCCGGACATAGCTATCGTTGATATCGGCGTAGACGATACGCCCATCTACGTTTTCCTCAACAAGGGGGACGGAACGTTTCTGCCGCCAGTCAAATACAGCGGCGCATTTATTAACTCCTACTTTCGCTCCCTTGCGATGGGAGATTTTAACGGAGACGGGAAGCTCGATCTCGCAGCGTACGACGAGGAAGGATTTGTAGCCGGAGATATCCAGATCTTTGCCGGGAACGGAGACGGAACCTTGCAAGCACCGGTTGCTTATGGCACGCGCCAGGACCACGGAGGATTTCTTTGGGGGGACATGGCCGTGGCGGACCTTAACCACGACGGCAAGCTTGACATTGCAACTCCAACCGGCAACGGACCCTATGTCATGGTTCAAACCAGCGGTCCCGCAGCCACAATCACCCCCGGGCCTTTGAGCTTTGCGCCGCAAATCGTGGGCACGCAAAGCCAGCCGCAAGGCATCTACATGATTCAGCCCGGAAGCACGACCATAACCATGAGTAACGCCACGACCACGGGAGATTTCGAGGTTCCGCCAGGGTTCAATTGCGTGTTGCCTCCCGGAAATACAGGATCGTGCAACATCGCAGTGACCTTCTCCCCGACAGCGACGGGAACGCGGACCGGATCGCTGGCGATCGTCAGCAGTGGAGGTACCCAATACGTGAGCCTGACTGGGATCGGCGCGACCGGAGCAATCGGCGTAACCGTTTCTCCCTCTAGCCTTAGCTTTCCGACGCAAACATTGGCGACCCTTTCGCCATATCAAAGCGTCCTCATCACCAACACGGGGACTTCTACTCTCGACCTCACCAGCATTGCCCTCACTGGCGCGAGCCCGGGAGACTTCGCCCTCGCTAATTCCTGCGCGAGCACGGTTGTGCCCGGCGCCAACTGCATAGTGCAAATCGCGTCGCAACCAACCCAGCGCGGCGCACGGACAGCAATCCTGAGCATTACCGACAACGCGTCAAACAGCCCGCAGACCATTCCACTGAGCGGCATCGGCACCACCAACAGTCTTTCCGCCAGTTCGTTGAACTTCGGGGGCGTGGCCGTGGGCGTATCGAGCGAGCAAACCGTTACGCTGACCAATGTCGGCATCAGCGCCACCATGATCGGCAAAGTTTCCATCGCTGGAACCAACAGCGGCGATTACACCCAAAGCAACGACTGCGGAACCAGCTTGGCGGCGAAGTCGAGTTGCGCGTTCTCCGTTACCTTTACGCCTACAGTTAAAGGAGTGCGAAAAGCTTCTCTGACCTTTGCCAGCAATGGAACGGGCGCGATCGCACCCACTACCATTCTCCTGGCTGGCACGGGGAAGTAAATGCGCTTCGATACAAGTTCTGTGATTTATGGTGAATAGCAGAGGAAGAACCTCATGAATTCCGGAGTCGTGCTGGTGCTGGTGTTTGCCATTGGACTCGTTGCCGGTTTGCGATCTATGACAGCGCCCGCGATTGTAGCTTGGGCCGCGCATGTCGGGTGGATCCATCTGTCAGGTTCGCCTGTAGCATTCATGGGTTCGTTCTGGGCGGTGGCGATATTTACGCTTGCCGCCATGGGCGAATACGTGGCGGACCTGCTACCCATGACTCCAGCTCGCACCAGCGCTTTTCCTCTAGTCGCGCGAATTGCAGTGGGATTGCTCACCGGCGCATGTTTGGGCGTCGGCGGAGGCGCTTTGATTTGGATCGGTGCGCTGGTTGGAGCACTGGGCGCAATCGCCGGCGCGTTCGGTGGGTATCAGGTTCGCACTAAACTTGTGAGAGCGCTGCACGTTCCGGATATAGCAGTCGCCATTCCAGAAGACTTGGTTGCCGTTGGGCTCGCGGTGCTGGTGGTTTCGAGGTTCTGAAATTCGCGATCCTGGGGCGTAGCTGACACGTCCCGCTTTTGACGCCCCTATTTTCTCCCTGTTAAACTAATGGTTCGTCATATTCGCTACATCCTCCAAGGTTAGTTAGAAGGGAAGTCCGTGCGCGCTGAAACCCGCCATCAACTTAAACAAGACGCCTTTAGCCGTGTCACAATCGGGGCCGCGGAAGATGCCGCGCACTGGTCCGTCGAACACAAAAATACTCTGCTCATCGCCGGAGTCTCGGTTGCCATCGTTCTGGCCCTGATTTTTGGAGGCTGGTACTACCTGAGCGCGCAGGACGAGAAGGCCAGCTTCGACTTCGCCCAGGCTGTGCGCACCATGGATACGCCGTTGCGCCCCGCGGGAACACCAGCCCAGCCCGACGTGCCCAGCTTTACTTCCGCTAAGGAGCGCACGACTGCAGCGCGCAAACAGTTCCAGACGATTCTCGACAAGTACCCGCATACCCATACTGCGGACATGGCCCAGTACTTCATGGGTGTGACTGCGGCGGAGACCGGCGACAACTCTACGGCGGAGCGCAACTTCAAGCAAGTGGCATCGTCGGGAAATCGCGAACTGTCATCCGTGGCGAAACTCGCATTGGCTTCGTTGTATGGCAACACAAATCGCGTCAAAGAAGCGGTGGCTCTTTATCAGGAACTCAGCAACAAGCCCACTTCCTCGGTAAGCAAAGTCACAGCGCAATTGCAACTCGCCGAGCTTTACCAATCGTCGAACCAGCCGCTCGATGCCAAGCGCGTCTACGAGCAAATCAAGAAGGACAATCCCAGCGGTGAAGCCGGCCAGATGGCAACACAGAAGCTTGCGGAATTGAAGTAGAGCCGGCTGGAACCTGAATCACGCAGTAAGAACTCTGTGATCCCTGTGTCTTCTGTGATTCAAGGTGGTTGCTTTCATCTTGATGCCAGACTGCGCACCGGCCTATTCCTGGTGTTCTGGAGAAACGTAATGCGACGAGCATTTTCATGCTTCTTTTTCATTGCCGTGACTGTGATGAGCGTCTGCGCGCAGACCAATCCTCCGGCGGTGACTTCCGTTCCCGCGTCTCGCCTCGCGCATATTCGCCACGGCATCAATGCCAGCGAATGGTTCGCGCAGGTTTGGGACCCGAAGGGTTACACCAAGGAGCATTTTGAAAGCTGGAACACCGCAGCCGACTTCGCCTTGATTAAGTCCATAGGCTTCGATCACGTGCGCTTGAGTATCAATCCGCAGCCCATGATGGATGCCGAGCGCCGGCAGAATGGATCGGTCGAGTATTTCGGCTATCTCGATGCCGCCGTCAAAATGATTCTCGACGCCGGGCTTGCCGTGCAGCTCGACATGCATCCCGACTCCGACTTCAAGCAGCGCCTGGCCAAAGAGGATGACTTCGTGGAGCGCTTCGCCGGATTCTGGCGCCAGTTCGCACAGCACTATTCGTCATGGGATGTGGACCGAGTGTTTTTCGAAGTCTTGAACGAACCCGAAATGCGCGATCCGTTTCGTTGGTACGGCGTGGAGGCGAAGCTGGCCGCTGCCATCCGTGAAGGCGCGCCGAATCACACGATCATCGCGGCAGGAGCGAAGTGGGACGACGACGATGACATGGTTTTTCTGGAGCCGCTGCCCGATCCCAACGTGGTCTACGTTTTTCATTTCTACGAGCCGCACATTTTCACGCATCAGGGCGCAGGCTGGGGAGCTTATTACTGGCGCTGGGTGAAGGGACTGCACTATCCGTCATCCCCGGAAAATGCGGCGCAGGTTGCTGCCGCCGTGCCGGAGGCCGTCAACCGTCTCAGCGTCATCCGCTACGGACAAGAACACTGGGACGCCGCTCGCATGGAAGCCGAAATCAATCAGGCCGATGATTGGGCTAAACGCCACAAGGTCCCGCTGATATGCAACGAGTTCGGCGTGTACCGGGCCTTCTCCGATCCCAAAGACCGCGCTACATGGATCAAAGACGTGCGAGAGGCGCTCGAGCGCCACGACATTGGATGGACCATGTGGGATTATTCCGGCAGCTTCGGGGTAGTCACGAAGCAAAATAGTAAAACGACGGTGGACGAACCGACGGTGAAGGCTTTGGGATTGGCGATGCCGGCGGCGCACTGACCTTCGAGTGTTTCCGCGGTTGATTCGTCAGAACCATCTGGCAAGTTTAGAAAGCGCCCAGCCATTTCACCGGAAAGTGAGCCGCGAGTGCATTGGCGAGACGCTTGTCGGCGGTAACCAAGTCCGCCTTGGATTGAACCGCCAAAGCCACATACAAGCAGTCGTAGACGGCCCGCTCGTACACGAAGGCAATTTTTAAAGCTTCGGGTAACAAGCTGAGTGACGGCACCGTCGCGAAATCGCGGGCCGCCATTTCCGCCGCAGCTTCATCCTGTAGCCATCTGCGTTGCCGCGCACCCTTCCACAAAACATTGCCCATCTCGGCCCAAAAGACATCGGGCACGATGAACTCAATTTCGCCGTCGGCATAGCGCTTCAGCAAACGCAGGGACGCCCCCGTAAACGGTTCGCGGGCTGACGGAATCGCCCACTTCACGGCGACGCTGGCGTCGAGAACCAGCCTCAACGCTCACGATCCTCACGAATCATTTCTTCGGCCGAAGGAAATGGCCCAGGACTCTCCGGCGGGCGCGCCCGGAGCTCGGCCAGCCGGTCATAGAACTGTCGCCGGCGCTTCAGTTCCGCTTCCGTGGGGACATTCTGTTCTAGGAGAGAAATTACCTCTGCGGCAATCGACTTGCGGCTTGCGCGCGCGCGCTTGCGCAATGCCTTGTAAAGGTCGTCAGGCACATTTTCGACGTCGCGCTGGAACGAGTTATCAGCTTCCGGTGTCTAACCCATTGTCTCGTCAGCACTCCGGTTATCGCACCCGCTTCGAATCTCCCGCTTAAGAGGAGGCACGGCTTGCTCGAAGCTGTACACCTTATCAAACGCTATTCATCCGTTCCCGCAGTGCAGGACCTGGCCTTCACGCTTCGTCCCGGACAAGTACTGGGATGCCTCGGCCCGAACGGTTCGGGCAAAAGCACCACGGTGAAAATGCTGACCGGATTGCTCGAACCCACTCACGGAGCGGTGCTGTTCAATGGCCGCAACATTCGCGACGATCTGCCTGCTTACCGCAAACTGCTGGGCTACGTGCCGGAAGAAGCGCTTCTCTACCCTTACTTGACAGGCTGGGAATATCTGGAACTGGTCGGCAGCTTGCGAAGTATGCCTCGGCGCGCCATGGGACAGAGAATCGATTCACTGCTGGAATTGTTTTCCTTGCACGCTCATCGTCACGCCTCCATCGGCTCGTATTCCAAAGGAATGCGGCAGAGAATTCTGCTGATCGCCGCACTGATGGATAATCCTGAGATTTTTATTTTCGATGAGCCACTGTCCGGGCTGGATGTGACGTCGGCGCTGATTTTCAAACATCTGGTGCACGCTCTCGGTGCGGAAGGCAAGCTGGTGTTTTACTGTTCGCACGTTCTGGAAGTCGTAGAGAAAGTTTGTTCCGACGTTCTGATTCTGCGCAAGGGCGCGGTGATCGCGCAAGACTCTGTGGCCAACATTCCGCAGATCATTGGCGAATCGTTGGAGGATTCTTTTTTGCGCCTGGTAGAAGACGTGGACACTGTGCGTGCCGCTCAAGACATAGTCGCCGTGATGAATGCCGCATGAGCGTTGACTTGAGTCGCGGAATTGGCCGGCGGTGGCGAGCTTACCGCGAGTGCCCATTTGCCCGCCTGGTGCGGCTTTTCACGGCCCGCATCTTTCGTGGTAGCGGAGACAACGATGCCGAAGGCCTGGACTTGAGCATTGGCTTGGTGCTGACCCTGCTGGCTCTGCCGGGAGGATTCGTTTCCGTCATCCTCTTTCCGAAGTACGGCACATTGCTGCAATGGATGCGGGGCGTGGTGAACGCGGATGTCATCGCGACCGCTCTGCCGGACGAGTATTTCTTTATCGTGTTGTCGATGGCGGTCACCGGAGCGATTGCCGTGTGGCGATGGGACAGCATCTTTCCCGACCGCCGCGATTACCTCAATCTGGTGCCGCTGCCCATTTCGTCGCGGACAATTCTTCTGGCAAATTTCGTGGGCGTGATGTTTCTCGCCGTCCTCGTTGCTGTTGACGTGAATGCGGCGTCTTCTATTTTGCTTCCGCTCGCGGTGGGTTCGACGCAAGACACTTTTGTTTTTTTTGCCAGGTTTGCCGCGGTTCACGCTCTGAGCGTCGTTCTAGCCAGCATTTTCGCCTTCTTCGCGGTGTTCTCGGTGCTTGGTATTTTTATGGCGATTCTCCCGCGCCCGGCGTTCATGCGCATTTCGCCATTCCTGCGAACTCTGATTGTTGTAAGTTTAGTTACGTTGCTCTCCACCAGCTTCGCCGTCCCGTTGATGTTGAAGCAATTCTCGGGCGTACCTCGCTTCGGGGTCAGTTGGTTGCCGCCTGTATGGTTTCTGGGAATGGGAATGTCGCTGCTGGGCAAGGCTGATCCTCACTTGACGGCACTGGGGCGTATAGCTCTACCCGCTCTCGGCTCGGCTATCGTTTTTGCGGCATGTGTCTATTCAGTCGGATATCGCAAGCACTTCGTCCGCATTCCGGAGCTGACAAATGCTGTCGTCTCCAGTGATGGTCCGCGTTGGCTATGGCTCCGCCGGCTGAATGAACTGGTCATGCGCGATCCACCGCAGCGAGGATGCTCTCGTTTTGTGTGGAAGACACTTTTTCGCAGCGAACCGCACCGGCTGTTGCTCGCAGGAGTCGGCGGCCTTGGCCTGGTGCTGGCCTCGCAAGCATTGTTCGGCGCCTTCGCAGGCGGCACGATCAAGAGTGGTCATTTGTCAGCGGAGATTCTTTCAGTTCCGTTGATTCTGTTTTTCTTTGTTATTGGCGGACTGCGCCTGGCCTTTGAGATTCCAGTCGACTTGCGCGCCAACTGGATCTTCCGCCTCCTGCTCGATTGGAAGAGGCACGATTGCCAGGCGATGGCGCGAAAACTAATTCTGATCTCGGTCGCGCCGGGGTTATTGCTGATCGCGCTCCCTGCCTACTGCTGGCTGGGCGGCTGGTGGGCAGGCATTCTTCATACGCTGGTTGTCGGAGTGTGGTCGATACTGCTCACTGACGCCGTGCTCATACGCTTTCGCAAGATGCCCTTCACCTGCTCGTTGCCGCTTTTTCAGCAGCATTCGATCGTGATTTTGCTGCTCTGCGCGATGGGATTCTTCTTCTTTGCAGTGCTGATGCCTGAGTTTGAAGCATGGGCGCTGCCGGAACCCCTTCGCTTGATTGGGTTGATACCGGTCGCCGCCATCGCATGGTACATACCGCATCGCATTCGCCAGAATGCTCTGGAGATCGAGCGGGCGCTGATTTTTGAAGAAGTGCCCACGCGCGGATTTGAGGTGCTGAGTATTGCCGAGTAAACCGGGCTTCGGTTTGACACCACTGAGCAGGCCCTTTATCCTGAGATGTACTGCTCTTCACGGCACTTATGTTCCGTGACGCGCTTCCGCGGGTGTTTCGACGACTTTGGCGCGCGGAGATTTGCGATGTTCTTCGACATTCAAGCATTGGCGCTGCATCCGGTTGATTTCAAAGAAGAAATCCAGCCAGGAACTCTCGATTTGGGCGGAGAGATTCGTCAGCTCACGCCTCTGGAGACAAGTGGGCGCGCGGAACTAGTGGAGGAACATCACGGTAAGCATCAGATAATAAAAGATATAAGGTTGCGGGGGGATCTGGCGACCTCGCTCGAATTGATTTGCGCCCGATGCTTGGAACCGGTGGCGCAGGATGTAAAGCGTAGTTTTGAGCTTCTCTACCGTCCGCTGGGCGTGGATGCGGGGCGCGACGAGTTGTCTGTGACCGACGCGGAAGCGGAAATCGGCTACTATTCAGGAGAAGGAATTCTGCTCGAAGATGTTTTGCGGGAGCAGGTCCTGCTGGCATTACCGTTGAAAATAACCTGCCGCGAAGATTGCAAGGGTTTGTGTCCGCAGTGCGGCGTGAATCTGAATCAACAGCAGTGCTCGTGCGTGACAACGCTGCGCGATCCACGCTGGTCGGCATTAGAAGAAATCCGCGGGCGATTGGAACATTAAACAGCCATCAGCATTCAGCACTTAGCATTCCGCCAATCAGGAAAATTAGAGTTGATCGGAACAAACATCAACGTGCTGAATGCTGATTGCTAAGTGCTGAATGCTTACGCCGCTTTTGCGGCCACGAAAAGGAATCTTTCATGCCTAATCCAAAACGGCGACACTCGCAAAAACGCACTTCAACCCGGCGCGCTCACGACTTTCTCACCGCTCATTCTCTTTCCGAGTGCCCCAACTGCCACGAAAAAAAGATGCCGCACCGCGCCTGCGCCAAGTGTGGTTACTATAAAGGGCGCGAAGTTGTCGAGGTCAAGGAAGCCAGCTAGCCGAGGCCGGTGTTTCATCAAACATGCCTAGCGTGATCGCGCTCGATGCGATGGGATCGGACCGCGCGCCCAGACCCGAAATTGAAGGCGCGATCCACGCTGCCCGTCACTACCCGGTGCGCGTCCTTCTGGTTGGTCCGGAATCCACGATCAAGGCGGAACTCGACCGCCATCCCTCTGCCCTGCGGCTTCCCCTTGAAATTGTTCACGCCAGCGAACGCATCACTATGGACGACAAAGTGGAGGCGATCCGTGCCAAGCGCGATTCCTCCATGCGCGTCGGCCTGCGCATGGTTCGCGAAGGACAAGCTTCCGGCTTCGTGACCGCCGGCAACACCGGCGCCGCTATGGCCACGGCAAAAGTCGTGCTGGGCGCGGTTCCCGGCGTGGATCGTCCGGCGCTTGCCGCGGTTTTTCCCACGGCGCCGGGCACCGCGGCAATGCTGCTCGATGTCGGGGCCAATGTGGATTGCACGCCGCAAAACCTGGAGCAATTCGCGGTGATGGGAGAGATTTATTTCCGCTCCATGTTTCCCTCCGGAAGGCGGCCGCGTGTTGGACTGCTTTCCATCGGCGAAGAAGAGACTAAAGGCAATGATTTGACTCGCGAGTCTTTCCAGTTGCTGAAGAATCTTCCTCTAAATTTTGTTGGCAATGTCGAAGGGCGCGATTTATATAACGGTCACGTCGATGTGATCGTTGCCGACGGATTCGTGGGCAATGTCGCGCTCAAGATTTCCGAAGGCGTTGCGAACCTGGTACGGACCGCTCTGAAAGAGTCTTTGAAGGCGACCATCACGCGGCAGGTAGGAGCGCTACTTTCGCGCAGCGCATTCACGGACTTCAAAAAGCGTCTCGATCACACCGAATACGGCGGCGCGCCCCTGCTCGGAGTGAAGGGCGTCTGCATCATCACTCACGGATCGTCGAATGCCAATGCGATAAAGAATGCCGTGCGAGTCGCGGCTGAGTTCGCCGATCGCGGTATCAACGAGTCGATCGAGCGCGGCTTGGCGGCATTGCGGCCCACCCGCACAGTAGAGGAAGCAGCGACTCCCGACGTATTGCTTCCCTCACGTCCATGACAGAAACCGTAAACTGCATCGCTCTTTTGTTTCCCGGCCAAGGTTCTCAATCGGTAGGCATGGGAAAAGGTCTGTATGACAAATACCCGCGAGCGCGAGAGACTTTTGAAGAGGCCGACGAAGCTCTCGGCTACAAACTTTCGCAAATATGCTTTGAAGGCCCGGAAGACCAGCTTCGTCTGACGGAAATCACGCAGCCTGCTCTGCTCACCGTTTCCATCGCGGCGCTGCGGGCATTGGAAATTCGCATGCCCCGACCCTCATACGTTGCGGGACACAGCCTGGGAGAATATTCAGCCCACGTCGCATCGGGAACCATGACATTCGCGGAAGCGGTTTGCACCGTCCGCAATCGGGGAAAATATATGCAGGAAGCGGTCCCCGTTGGCACGGGCACAATGGCTGCGATCCTGGGAATGGATCTTGCATCTGTAACCGCCGTTTGCCATGACGCCGCGCAAGGCGAAGTTTGCGAGCCGGCGAATATCAATTACGAAGGGCAGATCGTGATCTCCGGCCATACCGCGGCGGTCGAGCGCGCTGTCAAACTGGCCGGCGAACGCGGCGCCAAGCGATCGAAGTTGCTGCCGGTCAGCGCGCCCTTCCATTGTTCGCTGATGAAGCCCGCGCAAGATCGCCTCGAAACCGACCTGAACAGACTCAAACTGCAAAAGCCTGTTTACCCGGTGGTTTGCAATGTCGATGCCGACCTGGTTACCGATGATCTGCGTACGCGCGACACACTCCTGCGCCAGGTCACGGGATCAGTGAAATGGGAGCAATCGATGAAGTTGCTGATTGCACAAGGCGTGCAAACGTTTGTTGAAGTGGGAGCAGGGAAAGTTCTATGCGGCCTGATGCGGCAGATCGATCGCTCAAAAACCTGCCTCAATGTTGGCGATGAAGCATCGCTGCTCAAAGCCGCCGAAACTCTCACGGCGGCCGCATGAGCGTTTAAGCTAGGAGCTAGCAGCTAATACGGCGAAAAACTCATCGTCTTATCCGACTTCTCAACCCACACCCGCGCGGGTTGAGCACGATCATTCACCGTCACATCGACGATCACACCACTGCCTCCGCCCGGAGGGGAACCGGTGGCATAGATCTTATGCGATTTGATCAAGCCCCACTCGCCGCCCGGCCCCCAGTCGCGATAAAAATCGTTGTAGGGATATTTCGGGAAGCGATCCGGATGCTGCCTCCACTGCGGATCGTGCATCCACACGCCGTAAGCGGCTGCATAGTCCTGCTTTTGCAGGTCTTCAAAGAAGTGATCGGCAATGCGCTCTTCGGGCCAGAAGCGGAACCACCATCCCAGAGCGGCCAGCAACAACAGCAGCACGATCCCGGAAATAATTCGATTCCTTCTTCGGCGCTCTCGGACGGGATCGTATTCTCGTGCGTCCAATAAAGTCATGACCTTCTAGCATAACGGACACGGCTCGGAAGTCAAAAGTTCCCCAACCTTTAAACGGCGAGATTGCCAAACTCGCCGAGAAAATAAAGGAGGCTGCTGAGTCTCTCTCGGCGCACTCTGCGAACTCTGCGTTAAAAAGGTTTTCTTCAGCCAATAAGCATTGAGCCGGCCCGTGACGAGGCCGGCTCAAATGTTAGCGCAACGATTAATCCGTCGAGTCCTACTGCACCGCGAAGATCAAATCGTCGTGATCGTTGTAGGAGCCCGTTGTACACGAAGACGCGCTTCCCAAATAGCGGAACTGCGCTCTCACTGCTTCCAACGTTCCTGTTGGCAAGGTGAACGTGGTGGACAGAGTTTGCGCTCCGGCCTTCGTAGGAACGATCGTCTTGATGAAAGTCCACGAAGGGCTGTTGGCATTGGCGGCGTAGTAAAGGTCGAGCGCATCGGAGGTAAATCCGGAGTAGGCCCAAACCGTTGCCGTGACCGTCACTGAGGTACCGTGCGTCAACGCGCCGCCACTGGTGGAAGTCACCACGATGCGGTCGTTGGACTCATCGGAGTGGAACGTTCCCGTGGTGCCGTCGGCGCAGGAACTGCCGATGGTGTTCGGTTGATTCGGTTCCGCGCCGCCGGAGATGTGATCGCGTCCCAACAGCAGAGACGGACCCGAGTCACAAGAACTGCCGACAGTCGCACATTCTGGAGCCTTGAGCGTGGAACTGTACACTGCGGTTTGCGCTCCCGTGGACGAACTCACGGTCAAAGCAATGGTCGTGCTGTGAGTGAGCGTGCCCGAAGTTCCAGTCACAGTTACCGTCGCGGCTCCGATGGTTGCCGTTGATGAAGCGGTCAGCGTGAGCGTTGAGGTCGCGCTGCCGTTCGCCGGCGGAGTCACCGAGGTCGGAGAGAATACCGCAGTCACGCCCGTCGGCAGGCCAGAAGCCGTAAGCGCAGTTGCGGAACTGAAGCTGTTCTGGCTGGTGATGGTGATTGTGCTGGCTCCATTGCTGCCTTGCTTCACGGTCAGCGATGTCGGCGAAGCGCCGATAGTAAAGTTCGGCGTTGCTGTGGCGCTGACTGTGAGAGCCAGAGTAGTAGTTGCAACTAGACTCCCGGATGTTCCAGTGATGGTCACTGTGGAGGTTCCAGTTGTGGCCGTGCTGCTCGCGGTTAGAGTAAGCGTGCTCGTTCCGGTCGTGCTGGTCGGGTTGAACACCGCGGTTACACCGGTGGGCAGTCCGGACGCAGCGAGACTGACGCTGCCGGCGAATCCGTTCTGATCGTTGACAGTGATGGTGCTGGTGCCGCCGGACCCGCCTTGCGTAATCGTCAGACTGCTCGGCGAATCCGAAAGCGTAAAGCTCGGCGTCGAAGCTCCCGCCAGCGCGTTGATCAGGTTCTGCCCGTTCGGGCTTCCCCAGCCGGTCACCATGTCGTATCCGGTGACGGCGTTATACGATTTTCCTTTACCGTTATTGTTGTTGCCGCTGGTGATGTCGTGGAAGTCGCTGGTATAACTCGACCCTTTTCCGATTGCGTAGATGGCCGGGTTCACGAAGCCCAGAGTCGAATTGCCACTGGCAACGGTCTGCTGATTGATCAACGCGAGAAAGCCGGCCCAGCGCGGCGCTGCAAAGCTGGTGCCGCCCCAGGTTCCCATGCAGGAGCCGTTATCGCAGAGGTAGTTGTCGAAATTTCCTTCGGCGGCCACGTCGGGCAAGTCGCGAATTGTCGACGAAGCTCCGTTGGAAGAATTGGCTATGCCGGATTGCCAACTCGGAATTGCGAATTTATCGTCGCTGGGTCCGCCGCTGCTGTCGGCCCATGCAGTTTCCGAAGCCCACGAACCGCCGGCGCCGTTGGTGGTCAGGTCAGTTCCGCCGACCGCCACCACATAAACGGATTCCGCAGGATAACTGCTGTCCGTGGAATTCGTTCCCGTATACGCTCCGGCATCTCCCGATGCGACGAACATATTCTGACCTTGCGCTGCATATTCCTGGAAGATCGGATCGTCCGAGGAAGTGTCATCCGGGCTCCATCCCCACGAGCAACTCAGCTGTTTGGAAATGTTGTCCGTCGCCATCTTGTTGAACATGTCCTTGTCGCCCACGCCAATGGAAGTAGTGCCGGGCGCAATGTATACGCGAACCGAACTCATGCCGGGAGCCATGCCA
>Ga0209006_10000168_pt1 | contig 69666 bp, 73 predicted proteins | sample JacPin_JW_Ref_O2_FD_188567 | JGI IMG/M metagenome (GOLD analysis project Ga0209006, IMG submission 188567) | Forest soil microbial communities from Algoma, Ontario, Canada - Jack Pine, Ontario site 1_JW_Ref_O2 (SPAdes) (version 2) | ecosystem: Environmental > Terrestrial > Soil > Boreal... | reverse complement strand
ACGAGACGCTCGTTCAAGATGATGGCGTCTTCGTAGTTGTAGCCCTCCCACGGCATGTAGGCGACGAGCAGGTTCTTGCCGAGCGCGAGCTCGCCGTTGAACGTGCTCGTGCCGTCGGCCAAGAGGTCACCCTCGGCGACCGTCTCGCCACCGAAGACCAACGGCTTCTGGTTGATCGAGGTGTCCTGGTTGGAACGGCGGAACTTGTTGAGGTTGTACTGCTTCTTGCCGAGCGCCTTGCCGTAGCGGTCAGTGACGTCCTTGTCGTACTCGACGACGATGCGGTCACCGGACACCAGCTTCACGACGCCGTCGCCTTCAGCGATCAGTACGTCACCGGAGTCGAGAGCGGCGCGCGCTTCCATGCCGGTGCCCACGAAGGGCGCCTCGGGCATGATGAGCGGCACGGCCTGCTTCTGCATGTTCGCACCCATGAGTGCGCGCTGGGCGTCGTCGTGTTCGACGAAGGGGATGAGCGAGGTCGCGACCGAGATGATCTGCTTGGTCGACACGTCCATCAGCTCGACCTCGTCGGGCTTGACGAAGTCGATCTCCGACGTCGTCGAGGACGACTTGTTCGACGAACCGACGCGAAGACCGGTGCCGACAGGACCACGACGCACGAGCACGCGCTCGGCGCGGATGACGCCCTTGTCGTCGACTTCGGTGTTCGCCTGGGCGATGACGAAACGCTCTTCTTCGTCGGCGGTGAAGTACTTGATCTCACCGGTGACCTTGCCCGACGTGACGACGCGGTACGGCGTCTCGATGAAGCCGTACTCATTGATGCGTGCGTAGTTCGCGAGGTAACCAATCAGACCGACATTCGGGCCTTCGGGCGTCTCGATCGGACACATGCGTCCGTAGTGCGACGAGTGGACGTCACGGACTTCGAGTCCGGCGCGCTCGCGGCTGAGTCCGCCTGGTCCCAGCGCCGAGAGTCGACGCTTGTGGGTCAGACCGGACAACGGGTTGTTCTGGTCCATGAATTGACTGAGCTGCGACGTGGCGAAGAACTCCTTGATCGCCGACATCACCGGACGGATGTTGATGAGCGTCTGGGGCGCGATCGCCTCGACGTCCTGAGTGTTCATGCGCTCGCGCACGACACGCTCCATACGTGAAAGACCGGTACGCAGTGCGTTCTGGATCAGTTCACCGACGCTACGGATGCGGCGGTTGGCGAAGTGGTCCTGGTCGTCGATGTGGTACGTGGTCTCCTTGGCGGTGCGGTCGCGCGCCAGGTTCAACAGGTACGTCGCGGTCGCCAAGACTTCGGCCTTGGAGAGCACGTGCATCGTGACGTTCGGTCGCTCCAAGAGGTCGCCGAAGAGTTCGACGTTCTTCGCGACTTCCTCACCGAGTTTGCGGTCGAGCTTGTAGCGGCCGACGCGGCTGAGGTCATAACGCTTCTCGGAGAAGAAGGCCCCTTCGAAGTACTGACGGGCCGCTTCGATAGTTTGCACTTCACCGGGACGCGCGCGTCGGTAGATCTCCAGCCACGCGGTCTCTTGGCTGGCACGAAGGAAGTTCTCGGGCGTGTCCTCGAGGTTGTACTTGTCCATGTGCTTGGCGATCTCGAGGTGCGCCTTCTTCCAGTCCGCGTGGAACTGGTCCTCCAAGAAGTCGAAGTGCGCGACGAACTTCTCGAAGAACGCTTCGTCCATGACGGTGTCGAGCGCGCGCAGCAACGTGAAGATCGAGATGCGACGCTTGCGAGCGATTCGCGCGCCGGCGTTCGCCGCCTTGTTCTTCTTCTCTTCTAAGTCGACCTGCAACCACTCACCGCGGCTCGGGTGGATGGTGCCTTCGAAGGCGACCTTCTCATCCTTGCCCGGCTGGAACAACACACCGGGTGATCGCACGAGTTGGCTGACCACGACACGCTCGGTGCCGTTGATGATGAAGGTGCCTTGCTCGGTCATGATCGGGAAGTCGCCCATGAAGACGGTCTGCTCTTTGATCTCGCCGGTTTCCGAGTTCAAGAAACGTGCGCGAACGAAAATCGGTTGTGAGTACGTGGTGGCGCGCTGACGGCACTCTTCCACGGTGAACTTCGGTGGCGACTTCAAGTCCGCGTCGTCGGGGTCGAACTCAAGTTCGAGCGACAGACGACCGGTGAAGTCCGTGATAGGTGAGATGGCCTCGAAGGCCTCGCGCAAGCCCTGCTTCATGAACAGGTCAAAGCTGTCGCGCTGGATTTCGAGAAGGTTAGGCAGGGGGTGAGCTTCACCGAGTGCCGAGAAGTTAAATCGCTCTGGGCTAGTGGACCGAGACGTCAACGGTCTATCCTCCGTGTAGGTGGGTGGTTACTGCTGGCATATGCCGGGAACACGTACAAAACGGCGTCAGGGGATGACAAAGTTAGGTGCAAGGACACGGTCTTACAACTCTAGCGGGAAATTCAGAGTATGCGCAACTGGCGCTCCTCCCTATGGAGACGCGCGGCCGTTAGAACGGTTGCGGTAACCCTAGGCAGGTTCTGGGTCGGGGTCAAGTACACCGCCCAAGAAAAATGTCCCGGCCGACGTATCGGCCGGGACACCTTCCCGAAAAGCCTTTAATTACTTGACTTCTACCGTCGCGCCGGCGGCTTCGAGCGAAGCCTTGGCCTTGTCGGCGTCGGCCTTGGAAACCTTCTCGAGCACGGGCTTGGGGGCTCCGTCGACGAGGTCCTTCGCTTCCTTCAGACCCAGGCTGGTGAGTGCACGCACTTCCTTGATCACCTGAATCTTCTTGTCGCCACCCGCGGTCAAGATGACGTCGTAGTCGCTCTTCTCCTCTGCGGCGGGCGCGTCAGCGCCGGCTCCGCCACCAGCGGCAGCGGGGGCGGCCACTGCGGCCGGGGCCGCGGCGGTGACGCCGAACTTCTCTTCGAACTCTTTCAGGAGTTCGCTCAGTTCGATGACGGAAAGCTCTGCGATGCCGTCAAGGATCTGCTCCTTGGTCAATGTCGTTGCTGCCATGGTGATTCCTCTCTCTTTCGTACTTCGTTGACTTGGTTATTCGGCCGGTTCGACCGGAGCGTCCTCGACGGGCGCCTCGGTAGCATCAGCTTCAGCTTCGGCCGCGGGGGCCTCACTTTCGGCAGGAACTTCAGCCTCTGGTTCGGCCGCGGGGGCCTCTTCTTCGACTGCGACCTCCGCGACGGGTGTCGCGTCGTCGTCGCTCGCTGCCGGAGCAGCTTCCTCGACCCCGGCCGGAGTCTCGGCGACCTCTTCAACCTTGACCTCGAAAGGGGCTACGCCGCCCTTGCTCTCGATCAAGGCCGACAGGCCGTAGGCGAGGTTTTGCGGGACGGCCTTCAAGAGACCGGCCATGGTGCGAAGCGGTGAGGCCAACAGGCCAGCGATCTGGGCCAAGAGCACGTCACGGCTGGGCAGGTCGGCGAGCGCGCTGAGGTCCGCCTTGGTGAGCGGCTTGCCGGCAACGACGCCACCCTTCACGATCAACTTCGGGGTCTCGCGCGCGAAGTCGCGAAGCGCCTTGGCGACGGCCGATACGTCGCCGTCGACGAAGGCGATCGCCGTAGGGCCGACCAAGAACTCAGATAACGATTCCACGTCCGTGCCGGCGATGGCGCGACGAACGAGCGTGTTCTTGAAGACCTTGTAGTCGGCACCGAGGGTGCGCAACTGACGACGGAGCGTTGAAATCTGGGCGACCGTGAGACCGCGGTACTCGGTGACGACGGCGGTCGTGGACGCCGCGATACGCGTCTTCACCTCGTCGATGGTCGCGACCTTGGCCGGCTGAACCTTGCTCATACTGCTCCTTCGCCGGATACCGCCCGGTTCGGGCCGGGACATCCAAGCGAACGAGTCTCAGCAGAGACTCGAACTCCTCGTCAGGCGGACCACTGGTCCTTATGGGTTGCCCCACCGGATGTCTTCGGCGTTCTTTCTAAATCTGTGGCACAGGTTTCGTGCTGAAATACATGCTACTCACGAGGCTCTTCCTCGTCAAAACGGCCCTACGCGGAGACCGGAACCTCTTCGACGTCCTTCACGCGCGTGGGATCGACCTTGACGCCGGGTCCCATGGTCGATGAGACCGTGATGCTCAAGATGTAGCGGCCCTTGGCGCTGGCGGGCTTCACGCGCACCACTTCGTCGACCACGGCGCGCACGTTCTTCACCAGGTCGTCGCGGCTGAAGCTGACTTTGCCGACGCGCAGTTGCACGTTGCCGATCTTGTCGGTGCGGTACTCGACGCGCCCACCCTTGAACTCGGTCACGGCCTTGGCCACGTCCATCGTCACCGTCCCGGTCTTGGGGTTCGGCATCAGACCGCGCGGTCCGAGCACTCGTCCCAGTCCACCGACCTGACCCATCAGGTCCGGGGTCGCGATGGCGACGTCGAAGTCGAGGAATCCTCCGGCGACCTTGGCCACCAGGTCCTCGGCACCGACCTCGTCGGCTCCGGCGTCGCGAGCGGCCTGTGCCGCTTCACCGGCGGCGAAGACCGCGACGCGGTTGGTCTTGCCGGTGCCCGCGGGCAGCGACAACGTGCCGCGAACGATCTGCTCGGCGCGACGAGGGTCGACGCCCAAACGGATCGCCAGCTCGACGGTCTCGTCGAACTTGGCTGTTGATAGCGACTTCACCTTGTCGAGGGCGTCGGTGACGTTGAGGAGTTCCTCGCGGTCGACCTGGGCCAAGGCGTTGCGGTAGTTCTTGCCGTGCTTCATGTCTCTCCTAGCTCGCGACCGAGATGCCCATCGAACGAGCGGTGCCAGCTACCTGGAGCTTCGCCATTTCGATGTCATCGGTGTTGAGGTCCTTCAGTTTGGTCTTGGCGATCTCTTCGATCTGGTCCATCGTCACCGACGCGACGACTTCACGTCCGGCGAGGTGCGCGCCTTTGGCGACACCGGCGGCCTGGCGTAACAGCACCGGCGTCGGCGGGGTCTTCAAGATGAACGAGAAGGAACGGTCGTCGTAGATCGTGATGTCGACCGGGATGACGGTGCCCTTCATCGACTCGGTCGCCGAGTTGTACTGCTTGCAGAACTCCATTGTCTGGATGCCGTACGGCCCAAGGGCCGTACCGACCGGCGGGGCAGGCGTGGCGCTCCCCGCATCGAGTTGGATCTTTACGACTGCGACAATCTTCTTGGCCATGGTTCTCTCCTAGCGGCTCTAGAGCTTGGTGACCTGGGTGAAGTCGAGCTCCACCGGGGTCTCTCGTCCGAAAATGTCCACGAGCACTTTGACCTTCAACTGGTCCTCGTTGATCTCAGCGACGTGGCCCGAGAACGTGGCGAAAGGACCCGTCTTGATCTGGACGGTGTCGTTGACTTCGAACTCGTGGGTCGGCATCCGACGCTTGGTCGGCGCGACTTCGACGCCTTCGACGAAGGGTCGAATGATGTTGTCGACCTCGCGACGCGTGAGGGCCGTCGGGCGCGTCTTTTCGGCGCCGACGAAACCGGTGACGCCGGGGGTCGAGCCAATGACGTAGAAGATTTCGGGGTCCGGCTCGCAGCGGATCAACAGGTAGCTCGGGAACATCCGCTTGGAGACGGTGACCTTCTTACCCGACTTGAACTCGGTGACGTCCTCTTCGGGCAGGTAGATCTCATAGATCTGGTCCTCGAGCTCGCGGCTCTTGATGATGTTGCGTAGCGCGCCGATCACCTTTTGCTCGTGACCGGCGAAGGTGTGCACGATGTACCAACGACCGGGACGGTCATACGCGCTCTCGGCGACGGGCTCTTCGAAGTCCTCTTCGAGGATGGTGATCTCCAAGATCTCGTCTTCGGTGGTGTCGTGTTCGTTCGTGGGGGTCTCAATATCGCTCATAGTCGCCTTACTTCTGGAAGAGGAACGTGACGAACTTGGAGAAGCCGTAGCCGAGTCCGAAGATGAGTGAGGTCATGAAGACGAGGACGCAGAACACGATGATCGTGTAGTTGATGACCTCGGGACGAGTGGGCCAGGAGACCTGGCGCATCTCTTCACGGATCTCGCGGAAGAACTGGCGTGGGCCGGTGCGCTGGCGACGGCGACGCTGGACGTCTTGCGTTGAGGTGCGACGAGGTGCGGGGGTGCCGTCGGCACCCACCTGGCCCTGTCGCTGCATCATTCGCTTCTGTTCGCGGTTCATCTCACGTCTTTCGTTCGCACTTCAATACTCCACCGAAGAAACTCTTCGCGCAGGGCAGGAGGGACTCGAACCCCCAACCACCGGTTTTGGAGACCGGTGCTCTACCAATTGAGCCACTGCCCTTCGTGAGGCCTGTCACAACGTGACGGGCCGTAGGGAAGATGAATCTTACCATCCTCCCCGAGGGCCCTTTAGCGGGTCTCCTTGTGCACGGTGTGGCGGCGCTCCCACTGGCAGTATTTCTTCATCTCGATACGTTCACGGTCGTTGATCTTGTTCTTCATCGTGATGTAATTGCGTCGTTTGCAGTCCTCGCAGGCAAGGGTCACCTGCACCCGCTTTTCGTTCTTCGCCATTCTTCTCTCCTCGTTCCTTCAAAACCGTCTTGCCTGGTAGCGGCGGCGGGAGTCGAACCCGCGACACCACGATTATGAGCCGTGTGCTCTAACCACCTGAGCTACGCCGCCTGGCGAGCCCTCTGTCGGGATTGAACCGACGACCCCTTCCTTACCATGGAAGTGCTCTACCACTGAGCTAAGAGGGCGCTCGCGTCCACTTTGGCGCGAAGCGAATTGTACTCCCTACAAGCCTATTGATTCCAACGTGGCACCAGTACCCTTGATGCTCATGAGAACGCGACTGGTCGAAGTGGACGACGCCTTGGCGGTCATGAACATCTATAACCCCGAGGTCACGGAGTCCTCGATCAGCTTCGATCTCGTCCCTCGCACGCTCCACGAACAAGAAGCCTGGATCCGACGTCATCTCGACACCCATCCCTGCATCGTGGCCGTCAATGAGGACGACGACATCGGCGAAGTGGGCGCCCGGGGCGAGCGAATACTGGGATTCGCGCTGGTCTCGCCTTTTCGCGACCGGCCGGCCTACGCCACCACCGTCGAGAACTCGGTCTACGTCGCTCGCGCCGCTCGCGGTCGCGGTGTGGGCGAGGTCCTGCTCCGCCAACTCATCACTGTGGCCGGGGAATCCGGTTTCCACTCGTTAATCGCGCGCATCGTGGGCGAAAATTCCAGCTCCATCCGACTACACGAGAAGTGCGGCTTCACCCTGGTCGGCACCGAGATCGAAGTTGGACGCAAGCAAGGTGTGTGGCTCGACGTGGTCGAGTACCAGTTCGTGATACCTAGTCCAACGCGGTAACGAGCAAACCTTCTGGTTCGAGTTCCACTGCTGAGCCCGGCCACGACCACTGGGTCCAGCGCCCCATCGGCAACAGCAATACTCCACCGAGGATGGCAACGGCCACCGCAATGAGCAGTGGATTGGAGTGGATCAAGTCGGCGAGAAGTTGACGTCCACCGGGAATGCCGATGAAGGGCCCGGTGATCGAGAGGAAAAGCAGCCAAAAGTGTTCGCGGCCCTTGTAGCTCGCGGCAAGGAGCACCAATCCCCACGCCAAGTACCACGGTTGCACGACGGGTCCGAGCTCGACGAAGAGGATCAACGAGAGAGCCAAGGAGCGCACCCAGCCACGTTCCTCTGCATGCCAGAGAAGCCAGATCCCGAAGCCGGCCGCAGCGAGAAGACCAATGAGACGCGTCACCGAAATGACCGAACCGGTTTGGAGAGTGTGCCAACCCACGGCGTGCATGGTGTTGGTGATCGCGAGGCCGACGGCCGTCGCCGGCGCCGCCCAAGAGCGCACTGTGCCATTGGAGAGCAGATTCTGAACCCAACCGAATCCGAAGCCAGCGAGCAAGGTCCACACGCAAAGCGTCGCCGCCGCAACGACACACGCGATTCCGATCGGTCGCAGACGTTCTTTGATTGAGGCCTTCGGTCCCAGCCACGTCCATGCCACGAAGGCGAGACCAATCGCGGCAGGGGCTTTTATTGCCGCAGCGCACGAACAGAACACCAGCGCCCAGACGGGATGTCGTTTGACCGCGAGCGCGATGCCGACCACCAAGAAGCCCGCCATGATCGCGTCGTTGTGCGCTCCTCCGATCAAAGTGAGCAACACCAACGGATTCATCGCCGAGAGTACGAACGCCTCACCAGGATCACGGTTCAAACCTCGCGCCAGGATCACGACTCCGTAGCCGATCATCGCGACCGCCAGCGTCTCGAGAAGACGAAGGCCAACGACTGTCCAAAGAGCGTTGTGCCCCGAGATCCAGTCGATCTTGCCGTCAAGAAAGAGGAAGAACGGACCGTAGGGCGCTGGAGAATTTCCCCAAAGGGGGTCGACGGGGTTGACATAGGCGGTGGATCCGAGCGTGAACGGCCCGTACAAATATGGGCTTATATGTGCTGCTGTCATCTCGCCTTGGGCAGCGTAACTGAATACGTCGCGGCTGAAAAGCGGCGGCGCGACGATCATCGGCGTAGCCCAGAGCAACAGCATCCACCACAGCGACTTGATCTTCGCGCCGGGGTGCAACTTCATGACCTCGGCGAGCCGCAGCCACACTCGCATAAGCAGCAGCAGTCCGCCGTACACAAGGACGACCGAAAGGATGTACCGAGCTTCGCTCGGCACCACGGTGTACTTAGGCGACGGTTCACCGAAGAACCACGTGCCAGCCATGTCGAGTTTGTACGGCGAGTTTGTGAACGAACACCCGGCGAGGATGAATGACATTGCGACGAATCCGAGCAACGCGGGCTGCCAGAGGAACTTCCAACCTTCAAAAGGACCAGGCGTGAATCGGCCGAGCGGGGTGTAGCGACGTTCGAGCATTGAAACACCGGACTCGAATCGACCTGCCACTCGCTCGTAGATGCGGCGTACCAAACTCGCCGTCGACCTAAGCCGGTTCACACCACTCCTCCCCTGCCCATTTTTCACCTTATTTCCTTTGGGCCGCTTAGGGCTTGGCCAATCCAGTTGCGCTGGATTGGCCTTGGTGGGCCAGGAGGGATTTGAACCCCCGTAGGCGTAAGCCGTCTGGTTTACAGCCAGATCCCATTGGCCACTCGGGCACTGACCCGTGGTGAATGCTACTTGGGCAAGCAGGACGACTTCCAACCGCCTCCGTCTACCATTTGCCCATGCCCACTTTCGACATCGTCTCTGAACTCGATCTCCAAGAAGTGCGCAACGCCGTCGACCAAGCCAACCGCGAGGCCGGCACGCGTTTCGACTTCAAGAACACCAACCCGGTCATCGAGTTCTCCGACAAGGAGCTGCGTCTGTCCGCCTCGACTGAAGACCGCCTGCGCGCGCTGTATCAACTCCTGGAAGAGAAGCTCGTGAAGCGCTCGGTCTCGTTGAAGTCACTCGACCCGGGCAAGATCGAAGAGGCCAGCCAAGGTACCGCTCGCCAGAAAGTCGCCTTAAAGGCCGGTATCTCCCAAGAGATCGGCAAGAAGATCAACAAGATGGTGAAAGAGATGGGCGTGAAGAGCCTCAGCTCCTCGATCCAGGGTGATCAGGTGCGCGTCACCGGTAAGCAGCGCGACGATCTGCAGAAGGCCATCGCGTTCTTCAAAGAGTCCGACCTCGACGTACCGCTGCAGTTCACGAACTTCCGCGATTAACCGCCGGCCGACTCCTCGGCGGTGAGTTCCTCATCGATCTCCTCGATGATGTCGATTCGGAATATCCGGTTGAAGACGATGAGCTTCAACACCCAGAAGATCGCAAAGCTGGCCAGATTCGTGAACGCGACCAGACCGGTGTTGAGAATGTGGCTCCACTTGTGGGTGTGCACCTCGTGGCGCGCCCACAGTGCGCCGAGCTGCGACACCCCGATGCCCATGAACGTCAACGTCCAAAACGGAATGATCTCGCGTCGAAACTTACTCTTGCCGCGCTTGCCCCACGTCCAACGGCGATTGAGCTGATAGGCCGGAACCGACGCCACCAAGTTGCCCGCAAGGGTGGACCAGATGACACTCGGAATGATCTTGAGTCCGTAGAAAAACGCGATCGCGGCGAAGGACACGGTGGTCGAACTCGCCGAAACCAACGTGAAACGAATGATCTTTCGGCCCTCGTGGCTCTTCAACCAGACCCGCAGCGAATGGAGACGAGTGAGCACTAGGAAGACCTTACTTTCGCAACTCTCCGTTGGGCCGCGCCCACGACGGCAAGGCGTGCGATGAGTCAGTCAGTCCAGATCGGATCGAGAGGATTCGGTTCAGGAATCGTCGACAACTCTTCAGCGACGAGTTCCTCGTCGATGACCTTCAACTTGTCGAAGTGGAAGATTCGGTTGAACACGATCAGCTTCAACACCCAGAAGATCGCGAAACACAACACGTTCGCGAAACCGACCAACGCGGTGTTGGCGAGATGGCTCCAGTGATGCGAGTGCACGACGGCGCGCGCCGAGAACGCACCGATCTGACTGAAGGCGATGCCGGCAAAGGCCAGCGACCAGTACGGGACGATCTCTTTTCGAAACGCACTGGGTCCGCGCTTGCCCCAGGCCCACAAGCGATTCAAGTGATACGACGGCAAGGTTGCGATGACGTTGCCGGCGAGTGTCGCCCAGATGACGCCGGGGATGATCTTGAATCCGTAGAAGACGACTATGCAGGAGAACGAGACGCCGGTGGTGATCACGGAGCTCGCGGTATAACGAATGAGCTTCTTACCCTGGTGGGTCTTGGACCACGCCACGAAAGAGTCGAATCGTCTGCGCATTGGCCACAGTCTAATTCGCGGCCGACCTCGGACCCATTGGGGCGACTGGTGCAGATGCAACAATGGAATATGTCCGAAGCCCTTGCGATACTTGTCGATTTGCTCGATCTCGAACGAATCGAGGTCAATACTTTTCGCGGACGACACCCTGTCGAAGAACGCCAGCGCACCTTCGGTGGGCAGGTGGCAGCCCAGTCCCTGATGGCGGCCGGTCGAACCGTCGAGGTTGGCAGCGTGCACTCGCTGCACTCGTACTTCCTTCGACCGGGTGACCCCAGCATTCCGATCCTCTACGAAGTTGACCGGATCCGTGACGGCCGGAGCTTCACCACCCGTCGGGTCGTCGCGATCCAGCACGGCCGCGCCATCTACAACATGCAGGCCAGCTTCCACACCGACGAGGTCAGTATCGAGCACCAGTTCGCCATGCCCGTGGTTCCTCGACCCGAGACGATCGCTCGACTCGATGAGAGGATCCAGGACGAAGGCGGCAACGTCGACGAATGGTTCAAACGTCAGCACCCGATCGACCAACGATTCGTCGGAGAACTGCCGTGGAGTCCGACGCGCAGTAAAGAGCCGCACCAAAAGATCTGGATCAAGGCGGACGGTGAATTGCCGGTCGATCCCTTGTTGCACGCGTGCGTGATCACCTACGCCAGTGACATGAGCCTCTTCGACTCGATCCTGGCGCCACATTCAATCCGCTGGGACTTGGGAACGTTCATGGGCGCGAGTCTCGACCACTGCATGTGGTTCCACCGCGAGGTCCACGCCGACCAGTGGCTGCTCTACGACACCGATTCACCGATCGCCCACGGCGGACGAGGTCTCGCACGCGGCTTCTTGTGGAACGAGGCCGGCGAGTTAATGACCTCCATGGTCCAAGAGGGACTCACTCGCATCATCGACCCCACCAAGGTAAAGGAGAAGGCATGAGTCTCAGTGACGACGTCGCCGCCTACAGCATGGCCACCTCGCAGTTCCTGCACGACGCAACCATCGTCAACGATGACAATCTCGACCGTCACGTGGAAGGCGGTTGGAGCGCGCGCCAAGTGATTCATCACGTCGCCGATTCCGAAGCGCAGTCCTACGCTCGACTTCGACGACTGCTCGCCGAACCGGCCGGCTCGGTCATTCAGGGTTACGACGAGGCCGCGTGGGCCGAATGTCAGGCGCTCGGCTACCGAGATCTGCCCATCACCCACCCGCTCGAAGTCTTCAAAGCCGTGCGCCTAGCGTCGCTCGACGTCCTCGGTCGACTACGAGAGTCTGATCTCGAGTGTTACGGCGAGCACACCGAATCGGGTCGCTACACACTCGCCACGTGGCTCGAGGTCTATACGCAACATCCGCGCGCGCACGCCGAGCAGTTGCTCGAAGCGGTGAATAGCTGAATCAGGTACGCGCCGACATCGGCACGTACTTTCGCTCATCGTCACCGATGTAGAGCTGGCGCGGTCGCGCGATCTTCATGTCTTGAGCCAGGAGCTCCTGGTAGTGCGCGAGCCATCCCGAGGTGCGCGGAATCGCGAAGAGCACGGTGAGCATTTCTAACGGGAAGCCCATCGCCTGATAGATGAGGCCGGAATAGAAGTCGACGTTGGGATACAGGCGACGTGAGATGAAGTAGTCATCGGCGAGCGCGATCTCTTCGAGTTTCAACGCGATGTCGAGCAGCGGATTCTTGCCGGTCACTTGGAAGACGTCGTCGGCGGTCTTCTTGATGATGGTCGAGCGCGGATCGAAGTTCTTGTAGACGCGGTGACCGAATCCTTCGAGCAGCGCCTTGCCTTGCTTCACCGTCTCGATGTAGGCCGGAATGTTGTCGATGCTGCCGATCTTGGTGAGCATCTTGAGGACGGCTTCGTTCGCACCACCGTGGCGCGGACCGTAAAGCGCGGCGGTCGCCGCGGCGGTCGCGGAGTACGGGTCACCGTGTGATGAGCCGACGATCCGCATGGCGGTCGTCCCGCAGTTCTGCTCGTGGTCGGCGTGAAGGATGAACAAGACGTCGAGCGCGTGGGCAAGCACGGGGTCCGGCTCGTAACTGGGCTCGGCGACCTTCCACATCATTGAGAGGAAGTTCTCGGTGTACCCGAGGTTGTTATCTGGGTAGACAAAGGGCATGCCGACCGAGAAGCGATGCGCCGCGGCGGCCAGGGTCGGCATCTTCGCGATCAGCCGTACGACCTGACGGTGCAAGATCTCCGGGTCATCCAGGATCTTCGCGTCCTTGTAATACGTCGAGAGAGCGGCGATGGCCGACACGAGCATGCCCATCGGGTGCGCGTCGTAGTTGAAACCCTCGAGGAAGCGCTTGCGCACGTTCTCGTGGATGTAGGTGTGGAGGGTGATCTCTTGCTCCCACTCAGCCGCCTGCGCTTCGTTTGGCAGTTCGCCGTAGTTGAGGAGGTAGGCGACTTCGAGGTAGGTCGAGTGTTCGGCGAGTTGTTCAATCGGGTAACCGCGATAGCGCAAGATCCCCAGGTCACCGTCGATAAAAGTGATGGCCGACTCCGCTGCCGCGGTGTAGAGGAATCCGGGGTCATAGAACCACACTCCCGGCACGGCCTTCGAGAACTCGGAAGCGGCGACGCCGCCGTGATCGATGGGGATATCTCGAGTCTCACCGGTACGGTTATCGGTCACGGTAATTGACTCAGACACAATTCCTCGATTCATATGGGGGCAAGTCCATCGTATGCCAACTCACCGGTAAGGCCTACATCTCAAGTGTGACCGGGGGGTGACATCTCGACTCGAAAACTCTCGGAGCGCACCAGGTTCGCCGACGCCTTCGCTCCAGTAATTCTTATGTCCAAGACGCCGCGTTCGCTCGGCACCACGGCAATGGCTTTGGGCACGAAGGCGTAGGACTGCAGGGGCGCCAACACGACGTGGAACGTCTGGCGAACTGGCGAAAGCGGACCATTGGAGGGTGTCATCGAAACGTACATCGTCAGACTCTGCGTAACGAATCCGGTGTTGGTGACGGAGACGCCTAGGTACATAGTGTTGACGGGCGGCAACAGCAGCTCACCCCTCGCAGACGGCAGTGGCGCTGGCGTCACCCGAACCGCGGCGATGCCGATGCCGCGCACGACAGCCAGCGACGACGATGCGGTTAGAACCGTGACACCACTCTGTACGAACAACGTCGCGCTCGAGTTCGTCAAGGCGTCGAGGCGCACCGTTCCGGGCTCGTCACGCAGGACGGTTCGATCCTTGTTCCACGACGACGCAGTATTGACGAGTGACTGCGCCGGATTAGCCGACGACGTCGTATCTGGACCCGGCGACGGCGCGGGCAACGACAGACTGCGGGCGATCGACCCGAACATCGTCTCATAGTCATCAATCCGAATCTCCGTGAGATCGGCGAACACGTCGTTGATGTCATGATCGAGCTTTGGTCGTCGCAGTAAATCCGCGGCCGTCGACCAGTACGCCAGCTGTTGGTCGAGTTGCTCGAGTTGGGCGTCGAATACCGGTCGCGACAGCGACGCTCCGCTGCCCAGAAGCACGGTCAGACGCGCGTCGAGGTCGTTCTCCTGGGTGATCAACGCGTTCGCGAGCGCGGCGAAACTTCGATTCTCACTGCGCCGGGACGTGATCGAGCCGTGCCCAGCACGAGAAATGTCTCTGGCAAAGACCAAAACGACGAGGGTAACGACGAGCGCAATCGTTATAAACAGCGAATGTCGGCGACGTTGCGCGCGTGTACGTGCCACGAAGAAACAACTTACTCCGCAAGGATTTTGCTACTCGTCGTCGAAGATGTCGAGTTCGAGGATCTCCGAGGCACCATCGGGTAGCGCGTTGTCGTCATCGATCCCCCACGTGACCTCGTTGAGTGGCGTCGTCAGGCGATCGACCGTTGCGAGCTCGGGCAAGTCCTTTGCTCGTTGAGCGCCGCCGTATGAGCGAAGTCGCCTGGCCGCGGGAAGGAGACGTCCCTCGATCGAACCCAACATTGTGTTGTAATCACGCACCACGGTGTCGAGCGATTTGCCCATCTTCGCAACCGGTTCGGCGACCTTACGTATTCGGTCGAACAACTGGCTCGCATTCTCGGCGATCTGTTCGGCGTTGACGGCGATCTGTTGTTGTTGCACGATGAATCCCACGGACCACAAGAGCGACAGCAGATTCGTTGGTCCGACAATGACGACGCGCTCCGCGGCGGAAAAGGCGAGCAACTCCGGATCGGCATCGAGCGCGGCGGACATGGCGAAGTCACTCGGGATGAAGCACACGACGAACTCCGGCGCGGGTGAGACGGCCTCCCAGTAACTCTTCTCTCGAAGGGTCTTCACGTGACTGCGCAGATCGCGAGCGTGCTTCGACTGCAACTCACGCCGTAGGTCACCATCTTCTTCATCCAACGAACGTTCGAACGCGTCGTAAGGGAACTTCGCGTCGACCGCCAGACGAATGCCGTTGGGAAGATTGACGATGCAGTCCGGTCGTAGGGCACGTCCTTCGTCGTTGGTGGCCGATACCTGTAGTTCGTAGTCGATTCCTTGACGGAGTCTTGAGGCGTTCATCACGTTTGCGAGTTGAATCTCGCCCCACGCGCCACGTTGCGAACTGCGACCGAGTAGTTGGTTGAGGCGACGCGTCTCGTGCTGCGTCTGTTGCTGGGCTTCGAGAAGTTCTGCCGCTTTGCTCTTGACGTCGGAAAGGGCCCCGGCGTTCAACGTATTGAAGTCAGCGAGATTCCTCTTGTACTCGTCCAGCAAATCCTCGAGCGGCTTCAAAGTCGAGTCCAACTTGGATTCGCGAAGTTTGTGGGTCGCTTCTTGGGATTGGTTGAATCGTTGGACCGTTTCGTCGAGAGCTTCAGTCGAGAGAACTTTGAAGGTTTGGCCCATCTGGGTCATTGCTGTTTCCTGCTCTACGCGTTGTCGCTCGAGGCGCTCTCTGGCCTCCAACAGCTGGGAGTCTCGAACCTTTAGATCGGCGGCGGCCCTCAGCGTGTCGTCTCGAAGTACTTGCGATCGCTTCACCATGAACGCCCACGTGAGGGCGACACCAACCACGACACCGACGACAGCACTGATCACAGCAACCATGGGATCCCTTTCGTGCGGACGTTTCCACCATAGATACCGACTGTGACGCAGCGGTAGCCTTTGGCCATGAATCGGCTATTCGGAAACCGGTCGGAGCCGGACGACGAGGCGCAATTGGTCGCCACGGCCGACGAAGAACTTCGCCCCGAAATCGTGCAAATCTTCGCACTGGTGGGCGAAGCGATGGCCGGCGCGACCCACGCGCTCTTGTCCGGAGACCGCGAGTTGGCCAAGAGCGTCGTCGAAAAGGACATGGCCATCGACGAGTTGGTGAACTCGATCGTCAAACGGGCCGAACTGCAGTTGGTCGAGAACGAGTCGCTCAACATCGCTGACCGCCAACGACTGTTGACGTTGCTACGCATACTTCCCGAGGTCGAACGAAGTGGCGACCTGGCCGAGCACATCGCGAGGCGAGCCGCGCGTGGACTCGGAGTCGAGATGTCCCCGCGTAGTCGCGGTCTCGTCGAGCGCATGGGTGAGGTCGCCTCGATGATCTGGCGAGAAGCGACTGACGTTATCATCGACGGCAAGAGCGAGGCGGCTGGTGCCATCGAGGAGATCGACGACGAACTCGACGACCTGCATGTGTCACTCACCGCAGAACTCACGTCTGGTTCGATGACGTTGCCCGTGGCCGTGGAAGTGGCACTGCTCGCGCGCTTCTACGAACGATTTGGTGACCACTGTGTCAACCTCGCTCGCCGCCAGGTCGGCCGTAACGGCCCCGACTAACGAAGCGCGAGTAGTTCCTCGGCGATTTGCACGGCGTTGAGCGCGGCGCCCTTTCGCAGATTGTCGTTGCTGACAAAGAATGAAAGTCCGTTCGCGACGGTCTCGGCGCGGCGTATTCGCCCGACGTAACAGGGATCCTTGCCCGCCGCGAGTCGCGGCATCGGGAGCTCAGTGACCACGACGCCAGTCGCGTGATTGAGGATCTCCGTCGCTTCGGCTGGCGAGAGCGGCCGCTCAAAGCTCGCCGTGATCGCGAGCGAGTGACCAGTGAAGACCGGCACCCGTACACATGTCGCGTCAACGAGCAGTCCGGGGATCTCGAGGATCTTTCGACTCTCGTCGCGTAGTTTCATCTCCTCACCGGTTTCGAGCGATCCGTCGTCGACGATCGTTCCTGCCAGTGGGATCACGTTGTGGGCGATCGTCGCCGGAAACTTGACACCGGAATCCAAGGGGAACGCCGTCCCATCAAAGGTGAGAACACGGGCGTCGTTACCTTGGGTCTTCTCCAACTGATTCGCCAGCTCATCGACGCCCTCGCGACCGGCCCCACTCACGGCTTGGTACGTGGCGACGGTTATCGATCGCAGACCGGCTGCGACGTGCAGGGGCTTCAACACGGGCATCGCGGCCATCGTGGTGCAGTTCGGGTTCGCAACGATGCCCTTGGGGATATCGCGCAGGGTGTGGGCGTTCACTTCCGAAACAACCAGCGGAACGAGCGGATCCATTCGCCACGCGGACGAGTTGTCGATCACGATCACTCCCGCGGCGGCCATGAGCGGCGACAGCTCCTTTGAGGAAGTGGCGCCCGAGGAGACCAGCGCGATGTCGATGCCGGAATAGTCCGCCGTCGCAGCATCTTCCACCTCGACTTCTTCGCCATTCCACTCCAATGTGGAACCGGCGGACCTCGACGAGGCGAAGAAGCGAATCTCGTCGACGGGAAAGTCGCGCTCGCGAAGGATTTGGCGCATCACGGTGCCGACTTGGCCCGTGGCTCCAACGACGGCTATTCGCATACGCGAAGTCTACGGCACGGCGTTTTCAAGCTTTACGCGGCGTCGAGTCCGAACGCCGTGTGAAGGTGACGCACGGCGTCGGCTACTTTCTCGGCGCGCATGACACATGAGATCCGAATCGAACTCGTAGAGATCATCTCGATGTTGATGCCGTTGTTCGAAAGTGTCTCGAACATGAGTGCGGTGACACCGGGGTTCGACTTCATGCCCGCGCCGATGATCGACACCCGTCCGATGTTGTCGTCGCTGGTGACCTCGGTCGCACCGATCTCGTCTTTCACCTTCTCGCACGTTTCGCGTGCGGCGACGAGGTCGGTCTTGGCGATGGTGAACGAGATGTCAGTGATGCCTTTCGCGCTCGTGTTCTGCACGATCATGTCGACGTTGATGCCCCGGTCCGCGAGTTGACGAAAGAGTCGCGCCGCCACACCTGGTCGGTCGGGCACACCTCCGACGGTGATCTTCGCCTCTGATGTGTCATCGGTCACTGCCGATACGACGGCCTCTTCCATAGTGGGGTCCTCCTCCACAATCCAGGTTCCTGGTTCCCAGGTAAAACTCGAGCGAACGTGCATCGGCACACCGTGACGGCGCGCGAATTCGACGGACCGAAGCATCAGCACGCGTCCACCAGTTGCCGCGATCTCCATCATCTCGTCGAAGGAGACTTTCGTGAGGCGACGGGCCTTCGTTACCACTCGAGGGTCGGCTGAGAATACCCCGGTCACGTCGGTGTAAATCTCGCAGACGTCGGCCTTGAGGGCTGCAGCCAGCGCGACCGCGGTCACATCCGAGCCGCCACGTCCGAGGGTCGTGATATCGCGATCGGTCGATACGCCTTGAAAACCCGCGACGACTGGCACGAGTCCAGCGTTAAGCGCCTCGCGAATCCGGTCGGGCCGCATCTCGAGGATCTTGGCGCGAGTGTGATCGGTGTCGGTGATGATGCCGGCCTGGGACCCCGTGAAGGAGGCCGATTCCACGCCGCACGCACCGAGTGCCATGGAGACGAGCGCCATTGAAATCCGCTCTCCCGCGGTGAGGAGCATGTCGAGTTCGCGGGGCGGTCGAGTCGGGGAGACGTCATCGGCCAGACGAATGAGGTCATCGGTGAACTTGCCCATTGCCGAGACGACGACGACCACGTCGTCACCGTCGGCGCGGGTGCGCGCCACGTGATCGGCGACGGCTCTGATTCGATCGGCGTCGCCGACCGAAGTGCCACCGAACTTCTGAACGATCAAAGCCATGCAATCAACGTTACTTGAGCCATTCGGAGCCCTATAAGGAGCCGAGTAAAGTCGCACCCATGGCAACTACGAAACGAGAACGTCAGAAGGCCGCGCGCCGACTGAAGATGGAAGAAATGCAAAAGCGCGCGAAGCGTCGCCAGAACACTCGTCGCGGCATCATCGTTGGCGCCGTCGCGGTAGTGGTGCTCGGCACCGGCGCACTGCTCTTCTCTAGCAAGTCACCGACCACGACGACGACCACAGCACCGCCTACGACAACGACAACTGCGGCGCCTGTAGTGAACCCGGCCAGCATTGTCTTCTCGCCGATGACTGACCCATCACCGGTCGGCACTTGGGGTAAGCAACCCACGCTCGTAGTGCCACCTGGAGCTCCCCCAACCAAGCCCGAGCTCGCCGACCTGATTACCGGCACCGGTCCGGGAGCGGTGAACGGTGACAAATTCACGGTTCAGTACGTCCTCGCCACCTACTCAACTCGCAAAGTCGTCCAAACGTCATGGTCAACAAAGGCCGGCTTTTCCGACACGCTCGAACCTGGCGCTTTGATTCCCGGATGGGTTGCGGGTATGAAGGGGATGAAGGTGGGAGGGCGGCGCGAGCTGATCCTGCCGGCTGTGGATGGATATCAAGACACCTCACCTGGTGCGGGGATCGCGAAGAACGACACGCTCATCTTCATCATCGACCTCTTAAAGTTGACCAAATGACCGACCACATCCCCAATCCCGACGGATCGAGCGAGAAGCGCCAGAAGTTCAGCGACGCTCCGCCGATGATCATCGACACCGCGAAGAACTACACCGCCACGATGGTGACATCGAAGGGCACCCTCGAAATTGTCCTCGATGCCGTCGGTGCACCCACGACCGTCAACAGTTTCGTGTACCTCTCGCGGTGGCACTACTACGACGGCATCGTCTTTCACCGTGTGATCCCCGGCTTCGTCCTTCAGGGCGGTGACCCCACGGGCACCGGAACCGGTGGACCGGGCTACAGGTTCAACGACGAGTTGCCCAAAGCGGGTCGCTACGAGCTTGGTTCGCTCGCCATGGCCAACTCCGGTCCGCACACGAACGGTTCGCAGTTCTTCGTTATCTCCGGTCCCGACGGCGTGCGACTTCCGCCGCTCTATGCGCTCTTCGGCAAGGTCGTCAAGGGCCTGGACGTCGTGGAGGCGATCAACGCCATCGGGACGTCGTCGGGCAAGCCCAAAGAGAATGTCGTCATCGAGTCGGTAACCATCACCGAGTCTTAGAGTTCGACCGCTTCGTGACCTCGCGTCACGATGACATCACCAGTAATGACCTTCCACCTTTCGCCATCGTGTTCGACGACGCCGGTTGGGCCGACGGTCACGAGGGTGACGTCACCCAACAAGGAACGAGTTCGGAACATCTGATCGTCACTTGATGGTTGACAGAGCGCCGCACCGTTGCGGTAGCCAAGTCCGGTCGTCGGCGCACCACCGCGAGGATCAATCATCACCTCGCCGAGAACGGACGCAACACCGCCAATCGCAACCAGCTTCGAAGCGGCATTGATGGCCTCGCCCAAGGCACTGTCGCGCCATACCGAACGTGCGTGTAATGCCGATCCGTCACACAGCACCACGAGTTCGGCACCGACGAGTCGGTCCACGTAGTACTGATCACTGGCTTCGCTGCGAGCGCTCACCATCAACGCCTCGACTTGAACATCGACATCATCGAAGACGGCCGCGGTCATCACCGCGGCTTCGGTGACTCCGATGAAGGCGGCAGCCGTGGGGACGATCACGATGTCGCTCTGCGCTCGAACTTGTAGCTGACCGTCGCGAAGCAGCGAGTGCAGCGCGTCCAGCGATCCCACCGCGAACGTTGCGAGCTCCATTCGTCGAGTATCGCATCGTAAGGAATTCTCGGTGCCAAGTATCCTCTCTAAATGGGCTTCCAAAAAGTCGGCGTTCTCGGATCGGGAATCATGGGCAGCGGTATCGCCGAGGTCGCGGCCGCTACGGGCGCGACAGTGATCGTACGTTCGCGAATCCAGGCGACCGCCGACGCGATGCTCGCCACGATGGCCAAATCGCTGGCCAAACAGGTTGATAAGGGCAAGCGCACTTCCGAAGACGCCGATGCCATTCTCGCTCGAGTCTCTGCAACCACCAATCTGAAGGACCTGGCTGACTGTGACTTCATCATCGAGTCCGTGATCGAAGACCTCGAGGTGAAACGCGGCGTGTTTCGCGAACTCAACGACGTCGCGGATTCCGACGCGATCATCGCAACCAACACGTCGACCTTGTCGGTAATCGAGTTGGCGATGGAGACGTCGCGGCCCGAGCGGGTCTGCGGACTGCACTTCTTCAATCCCGCGCCAGCGATGTCGCTCGTCGAGGTGGTTCGTCCAATATCTGCCAGCGACGAGACCATGGCTGCCGTTACGGCCTTCGTGCTCGCGTGTGGCAAGGAGCCTGTGAATGTGAAGGACCAAGCAGGTTTCGTCGTGAACGCGCTGTTGTTTCCGTATCTCAACAACGCCGTGCGCTTGCTCGAACAAGGGGTAGCGACCAAGGAGGGTATCGACATCGCGATGAAGGGTGGCTGTGGTTTCCCGATGGGGCCGTTCGCGTTGTTGGACCTGGTCGGCCTCGACACGTCAGTCGCGATACTGGACGCGTTGTTCGCCGAATTCGCCGAACCCAATTTCTCACCTCGACCACTTCTTCGACGAATGGTGTCGGCCGGTCAACTCGGGAGAAAATCAGGTTCCGGCTTCTACGACTACCGTCACTAACGAGACCGAAAAGGGAGAGATGGCCCAACGTTCCAAACCGTGGGTGATGCGGACCTATTCGGGACACTCCAGTGCGGTCGCGTCCAACGAGCTCTATCGCTCAAACCTCGCCAAAGGCCAGACCGGCCTCTCCATCGCCTTCGACCTGCCCACCCAAACCGGTTACGACCCGGACGATCCCGCGGCCGCGGGCGAGGTCGGCAAGGTCGGCGTACCCGTCGCGCACCTCGGCCACATGCGTCAACTCTTCGACGGTCTGCCCCTTGCCGAAATGAACACCTCGATGACAATCAACGCCACCGCCGCGTGGCTTTGGGGTCTCTATCTCGCGCTCGCCGACGAAGAAGGCGTGGACCTCAACAAGCTCCAAGGCACGACCCAGAACGACATCGTCAAGGAGTATCTCTCAAGGGGCACGTATATCTTCGCGCCCGAACCGTCGAAGCGACTCATCGTCGACATGATCGCCTTCGGTCACGATCACGTCGCCAAGTGGAATCCGATCAACGTCTGCAGCTATCACCTGCAAGAAGCGGGCGCCACACCTGTTCAAGAAATCGCGTACGCCCTGGCGACCGCTATTGACGTGCTCGACGCCGTTCGCGATTCGGGCAAGGTCGAGCCGTCACAGATGCCCCACGTGGTGGGACAAATATCGTTCTTCGTGAACGCCGGCGTGCGATTTATCGAAGAGATCGCCAAGATGCGGACGTTCACCGCGATGTGGGATGAGATCTGTCGAACTCGCTACGGCGTCCAGGACGCCTCCCTCCGACGCTTCCGCTACGGCGTGCAGGTGAACTCACTCGGTCTCACCGAGCAACAACCCGAGAACAACGTGCAGCGCATCGTCTTGGAGATGCTCGGGGTGACGCTATCGGCTGACGCGCGAGCGCGCGCCTTGCAGTTACCCGCGTGGAACGAAGCGCTCGGACTCCCCCGTCCCGCTGACCAACAGTGGAGTCTGCGAATGCAACAGGTGCTGGCCTACGAGAGCGACCTTCTCGAGTACCCGGATATCTTCGCCGGCTCGTCGGTCATGGAAGCCAAAGTCCACGAACTGACCAATGGCGCGCAGAACGAACTGGACGATGTGCTGTCCCTCGGCGGCGCATTTGCGGCCATCGACGAGTTGAAGAGCCGACTTGTCGCGAGCCAGTCCGAGCGAGTCGAGCGCATCGAGTCGGGCGAACAAGTAGTCGTCGGGGTAAACCGTTTCACCGAGACCGCGGAGTCGCCGCTCAACAGCGACGGCGCCATTGAGAGCATCATGACGGTCGATCCGGCGATCGAGCGTCAGTTGATCGACGATGTAGTCAAGTGGCGTTCGATGCGTGATGAGGTGGCAGTTGGCGAGGCCCTCGACGAACTCGCGCGTGTGGCCAGGAGCGCAGATCCCGCGGACAACATCATGGTCCCGACCATCGCGCTTGCCAAAGCGGGCGGCACGACCGGCGAATGGGCTAACGCCCTGCGCGATGTCTTCGGTGTATACCGAGCCCCGACCGGCGTTCACGGTGGTGTTGGAGATCGCGGTGACCTCTTCGCCACGCTCGTCGAGCGCTCCAAGGCGCTGGCGGACCGACGCGGCCGACCACCGAAACTTCTCGTGGCCAAACCGGGGCTCGACGGTCACTCCAATGGCGCGGAACAGATTGCGGTCGCCGCGCGCGACGCGGGATTCGAAGTCGTCTATCAGGGAATCAGACTTTCACCCGAAGAGATCGTGTCGGCCGCACGTGATGAAGACGTGGACGTCATCGGCGTTTCCATTCTCTCGGGTTCGCACCTGGCGTTGGTACCGAGGATTCTCGAATGCCTTCGCGCCGATGAACTCGACATCAAGGTTGTGGTCGGCGGCATCGTGCCACTGGAGGACGCCATGTCGCTACTCGATCTCGGTGTCGTCGCGGTCTATACGCCTAAGGACTTCTCTCTCGGCGCCATCATGAGCGATCTCTTAGAGATCGTCGAATCAGTCAGCTGAGTCGTGGTCGGCGGTTGGAAAACGGCGCGGCGTTGAACCAGCGCCCGGAGAATCGCCAACTCGGTACGAGATCGACGAGGACCGGGGCTGTCTCTGCGCGAAGAATCTCTTCGGTCGCGGCGACCAACGCCGCCAACTCATCACCGTCCAACACCGGTCTCGGCGTCAGGCCGTAGTTCACAAGGGGACGTTCCCGTGCTTGCGCTTCGGCAAGTCCTCGCGCTTTCCGCGCAGCATCTCGAGCGAACGACTGAGAATCCGTCGCGTATCGGCCGGGTCGATCACGTCGTCGATGAATCCTCGCTCCGCCGCGATGTACGGCGATGCGTACTGCTCTTCGTACTGTTCGATCAACTGCTTGCGCAATGTCGCCGGGTCATCGGAGTTGAGCAGGTCACGGCGGTGCACGATCTCGACGGCGCCGGCCGAACCCATGACGGCCAACTCGGCGGTCGGCCACGCGTACGCGAGGTCGGCGCCGATCGACTTGGAGTTCATGACCACGTAGGCGCCGCCGTAAGCCTTGCGGGTGACGACCGAGATACGCGGCACCGTCGCCTCGCAGAACGCGTAGAGCAATTTGGCACCGTGACGAATGATGCCGCCGTACTCCTGATCGGTGCCGGGCATGAAGCCAGGCACGTCGACGAAGGTGACGATGGGGATGTTGAATGCGTCGCACGTGCGCACGAAGCGCGCCGCCTTTTCACTCGAGTCGATGTCGAGTACGCCGGCCAGCACGTTCGGCTGATTCGAGACGATCCCGACGCTATGTCCGTCGATACGAGCGAAGCCGCACGTGATCTGCTGGGCGAAGGTCGCGTGCACCTCCATGTAGTCGCCGCCGTCGACGACTGAGGTGATGACCTTCTTCATGTCGTAGGGCAGGTTGGGCGAGGCGGGCAAGATGTCGCGCAAGTCTTCACAGAGCCGGTTGGGGTCGTCGCCGGTCAGAATTCGTGGCGCCTCTTCCATGTTGTTCGACGGCATGAACGACAAGAGGTAGCGCACTTCGTCGAGCACGCTCTTCTCGTCGGGCATGACGAAATTCGCCACGCCCGATTTCGTGGCGTGCGTGAGGGCGCCGCCGAGCTCCTCGAGCGTGACGTCCTCGCCAGTGACGGTCTTCACCACGTCGGGACCGGTGATGAACATGTGACTGGTGTCCTTCACCATGAAGATGAAGTCCGTCAGGGCCGGTGAGTAGACCCCGCCGCCGGCGCAGGGTCCGAGGATCACTGACACCTGCGGCACGACACCCGAAGCGCGCGCGTTTCGCACGAAGATCCCGCCATAGGCGTTGAGGGCGGCGACGCCTTCTTGGATCCTCGCGCCAGCGCCGTCGTTCAGTCCGATGATTGGCAGGCCCATGGTCGTCGCCATGTCCATGATCTTTTGAATCTTCTCGCCGTGCGTTTCGCCTACTGCACCGCCGAAGACCGTGAAGTCCTGGGAGAAGACACAGACCTTTCGACCGTCGATCTTGCCGTAGCCGGTGATAACCCCGTCGGTGTAGGGACGCGTATCTTCGAGACCCATACCCGAGGCCACGTGCCGATTCAGCATGTCCAGTTCTTGGAAGGTGTCCTCGTCGAGCAGATATTCGATGCGCTCGCGCGCCGTCATCTTGCCCTTGGCCTGATGACGTTCGATCGCCTTCTCGCCGCCAGCCACTCGTGCCTCGGCCTTTCGAGCGGCGAGGTCAGCGAGCCGATCAGCCATTGAGTGTTCCATGATGAGCAAGGCTACCCAAACAATCACAGGGGCGTTCCGTGGAGTACCAATGTCAGGTCGCTGGAATTCCGCTCAGTTCCAATCGGCTTTACTACCGCCCGGCATGTCCTTGGGTCGACGTCAACGGTGACGCGCGTCCTTCCACGCAGGAGGCGGTCGACGGGCGAGAAGCCAAGAAAACACTGGCAGCCCGAGAGTCATCGGGCGCACAACCACAAGAGCTGTTCTTTCCCTATATCTGGTGCAACAATCAGGTAGTGGACGCGCAGGCCGCATCCGACAGCATCAACGTGGGTACACGAGTGGAGATGGCCGCGCTTAAGCGCGACGGCGGCGAGTACCCAGTCGAGATGATTGTCCCGACCATCTCGTTCGCGGCGGCCAATGAGCGATGCGGGGTGAACCGGGATCTCACGAAGGAGTTGGGACAGTGACCCTCACAGACCCGTTAACGAGTCTCGGCAATCGACGAATGCTGGAAAAGGATCTCGCCGTCTACGAAGGGCAGGTCGCTCGCTACGGTATGCGCAGTTGCCTGGTGCTCATTGACATCGACGACTTCAAAAAGTTCAACGAGCGCTACGGCCGCGAGGAGGGTGATAAAGCCATCGTTGCGATCGCCGAACGACTCGCGGTTCGCTCGCGATTAGGCGATTCGGTCTATCGCGTCGGCGACGACGAATTCATATGCGTCCTACCGGAACAGTCACTGGAAACCGGCGCGCTCGCCGTGAATCGCCTGCGCCGCAATATCGAGGAACTGGCCATCCCGCATGAAGATTCCGCGAGCGGCTTTCTCACCGTGAGCGCCGGACTGGCCCTCCTGGACGCCGAACACCTGAGGCCGGTGAACGATCTTTTGATGGACGCCGAAGCGGCTCTCGCTCAAGCTAAAAAACAGTCCCAGTAAAGTCGAGACGACTCAGCGCCCCTCTTCAACCAGTTCGATCAGGGTCCCGAAGGAGCTCTTCGGATGCACGAACGCCACAAGCGTTCCGCGCGATCCCGGTCGAGGTGTCTCGTCAATCACTCGGGCGCCGCTCGCCTTCACGGCCTCCAACGTCGCGGCGCAATTGTCGACTCGGTAGGCGACATGATGCAGGCCCTCGCCGTTCTTCGCTAGATACTTCGCGACCGGCGAGTCGTTGCGCGTGGGCGTGAGCAGCTGAATGTAGGAGTCGGCGACCTTGATGAGCGCTTCGTCGACGCCATCGGACTCCACCACTTCGCGATGAACCACGACCGCACCGAAGACCGACTCGTACCAGGCGATCGCTGCCTCGATGTCGTTGACGGCAATGGCGACGTGATCGATCTCGGTGAGTTGTGATGTCATGACGCCTCACTGTCGTGCCGACGAAAGATCGTGAGGCGTTCTTCACCGATGCGCGCGCGCATCTCGAGGTTGGTGATGCCGAGACCTTCTTCGGGGGCGACGCAGAGAATCCCGATCTTGCCTTCGTGTTTGTTCTGGTGAAGTTCGTAGGCGGCGATGCCGGTCTCCTCAAGCGGAAAGACCGCCGAGAGCGGCGGCACGACCTTTCCGTCAACGATCGTTTGGTTCGCGGCCCACGCCTCTCGATAGTTCGAGAAATGTGAACCTTTGATCGTCTTCAACTTCATCCAGAGATGGCGGTTGTCGTATTCGATCATGTAGCCGCTAGTGGCGGCGCAGGTGACGATGATGCCGCCTCGCTTTGCCACGAAGACACTGGCACCCATGGTCGAACGCCCGGGATGCTCAAACACGATGTCGGGATCCTCGCCGACGAGTGTGCGAATGTCCTTTCCTAAACGGCGCCATTCGCTCTCGTCCTGGGTGTGCTCGTCCTTCCAGAATCGGTAGTCGTTCGCGCGCCGGTCGATCACGTAGTCACAGCCCAACTCGTGCAACGTCTCGACCTTGGCTTCGCTGGACACTACACCGACGGGTGTTCCGCCAGAGTTCAACACGTGTTGGACCGCAAACGATCCGAGTCCACCCGAAGCTCCCCAGATGAGCACGACGTCACCCTGGGTAACCGGCGCGCCATTGTGCGAGACCAGCATCCGGTACGCCGTCGAATTACACAACGCGTTGACCGCCGCCTCTTCCCACGTGAGGTGCGTGGGTTTGGGCATCAGTTGGTTCGCCTTTACTACGGCGATGTCCGCCAAGCCTCCGAAGTTCGTCTCGAATCCCCAGATGCGCTGGCTGCTCGAGAGCATCGAATCATCGTGACTCGTCGGATCCTGGTCGTCGACGTAGTTGCAGTGCACCGTGACCTCATCACCGACCTTCCAATTGCGCACGGCCGAACCCGCTCGCAGCACCACGCCCGCTGCGTCGGAGCCGATGACGTGATAATCCAATGCGTGACGTTGGCCCCAGAATGACTCCTTGGCGAGGCGGTCCAAAAATCCAAAGGTAGGCAGGGGTTCGAAGATGCTCGTCCACACGGTGTTGAAGTTGATGGACGAAGCCATGACCGCGATGTAGACCTCGTCGGGAGCAAGTTCTGGGACCGGGACTTCGTCGACATGGAGACTGCGCCGAGGATCCTTGTCGCGACTGTCTATACCGTCGAACATCGTTTGTTCATCACGGCGAACGAAGACCGCGCGGGTCACCGAGGGCATCTCGATCGACGTCAACTCCTCGGCCGAAGCGCCCGAGCGCACCGCGTCGAGAATCTCACTCATCTGGGCGAGGTTAGTTGGCCCGTTCGCGTGACCCGTTCGAACGTGTTTTCAGGGACGGCGACGCTCTCACCGACCCAGTCGAACTTTCATTGACGGCGTCTAAAGTCGAAGTCGAAGTACCGAATCACACAAAGGAGTCTCATGTCACGAAGCGTCATTGTCGCCGGCACACGAACGGCCATCGGGAAATTGGCGGGTGCCTTCGCGACACTCAGCGCCCAAGACCTGGGTGGCGCGGCGATCAAGGGTGTGCTCGAGCGCACCGGTGTCGATCCCTCCAGCGTCGATCTCGTCTTGATGGGTCAGGTCCTTCAAGCCGGGCAAGGTCAGATCACCGCGCGCCAGGCCGCCGTGAAGGCCGGCATACCGATGACCGTGCCCGCCACCACCATTAATAAGGTCTGCCTCTCCGGTCTGCAAACCATCTACCTCGCCGATCTCATGATTCGCGCGGGAGAAGCCGACATAGTCGTCGCTGGCGGCATGGAGTCGATGACGAACGCGCCGTACCTGCTGCCGGGAGCCAGGGCGGGCTACCGCCTGGGCGATCACAAGGTCGTGGACTCGATGATGTTCGATGGCCTGACGTGCGCCTTCGATCAGTGTGCGATGGGCCTCGCGACCGAGCGCTACAACCACGGTCAGATAAGTCGCGAACGCCAAGACGAGTTCTCGGCGCGTAGTCATCAACTCGCCGCGGCGGCGATCAAAGCCGGCAAGTTCGCCGAGGAGATCGTCGAAGTCGCGGTGCCCCAGCGAAAGGGCGATCCGGTGATGGTCGCCGTCGACGAAGGCGTGCGCGGCGATACGACCGTCGAGTCGCTCGCCCAGCTACGCGGCGCCTTCGAAAAGGACGGCACGATCACGGCGGGCAACGCCTCGCAGATCTCCGACGGCGGCGCGGCGATGCTGGTCATGTCCTGGGAGCGTTGCGAACAGTTAGGACTGACGCCGCTCGGCGAGCTCATCAGCTACGGCCAGGTCGCCGGTCCCGACACGTCGCTGCTCACGCAGCCCTCGCACGCCATCCTCCAGGCCGCGAAGAAGGCCGAATTCGAGATCAGGGACATCGACATCTTCGAGATCAACGAAGCGTTCGCGGCCGTCGGCCTCGCATCGGTGGACGACCTCGGAATCGATGAGGCCAAAGTCAACGTGAATGGCGGCGCGATCGCGCTCGGGCATCCGATTGGCATGTCGGGTACTCGCCTCGCGCTTTCGGCGCTGACCGAACTTCGCCGACGAGGCGGCGGCGTGGCCGCAGTGGCACTCTGCGGCGGCGGTGGCCAAGGCGACGCCGCGATTCTGCGCGGTTTCTAAACCGGGATGTAACTGGCTACCACCTCGTAGCGCTCGAGGCCGACCGGACGGTCGTCCGGCAGCTCCATTACGTAGGCGCCACCGAGCGGATAGTGGTCACCTCGCAACGACTTGGGCAACTCCTTGGCCAAGGTGAGCATCACCTCGTGCACCGTGGGATTGTGACCGACGACCAGCAGCGACGTCGTCACCGGATCGATGGCGGCGAGATCGATCAACAGGTCTTCGGCGCTCACGTCGCGTCGACCGTTGTAGATGAGTTCGCTGAACTCGCTGCGCTCGACGAATGCCGTACCGTGAAAGGCCCGGCGAAAGGTTTCGCGAGTTCGCGCCGCTGAGCTCACCAGCGCGGTCGTCGGACCATATTTGCCGAGTTCGTCGAGGTCACTCGCCCATTCGCGAAGTCGTTCGCACTCCTCGCGTCCTCGCTTATTCAACGTTCGAGCGAAGTCCGACTCACCTGGCTTGGCCGGTGAGGCCTTCGCGTGTCGAACGACCGTCAAATACCGCATTCGAGAATTCTGACCGAAATCCGTCACCGACACCACCGTCTCAGTCGTTTAGCGTTGTGGGGTGCACGCGTCCCTTACATATTTCCAGGCCATCGTTATGGGTCTCACGCAAGGCATCACCGAACTCTTCCCGGTCTCGAGCCTCGGTCACAGTGTCTTATTGCCTGCACTGCTCGGTTGGCATAATCTCGTCAACTCGCAGTCGGCCTCGGAGTCATTCTTCCTCGCGTTCATCGTCGGACTCCATGTCGGAACGGCGATCGGACTCCTGGTGTACTACCGCAAGGCGTGGATCGCGCTGTTTCGCGGACTTGGCCGTCAATTGGCCGCCGTTCCGAGCGCCGGTATCTCGTCGCTCTGGCATCTCAACGAACTCGATACCGATCCGAATTACCGCTTGTTGTTCGTGCTCGCCGTGGCGACGGTGCCTGTCGGTATCGTGGGCCTCTTGTTAGAACACACATTGCGTGTGCTCTTCGCCAAGCCACTCGCGGCGGCGATCTTCCTCAGCATTAACGGCGTGATCTTGTTGGTTGGTGAGCGCCTGCGCCGCAACAGCGGACGTCACGTTGAGCACAAGCAACTCGAAAAACTTTCGGTAAAGGACTCGTTCGTCATCGGGTGTTCGCAGATCTTTGCTCTCTTCGCCGGCATCTCGCGAAGTGGTATCTCAATGGTGGCCGGACTGATGGAAGGCCTCGACCACGAGGAGTCCGCGAACTTCGCATTCTTGCTCGCCACGCCGGTGATCCTTCTGGCGGGAGTCCTGAAATTACCCGACCTCATGGGACCGCTGGGCGACGGCGTTCGATATCAGACGCTGGTCGGAGCGCTCTGCGCGATGGTGACCGCCTACATCTCCGTCAAGTTCCTGACTAAATGGTTCACGACCAAGACACTGACGCCGTTCGGCTTCTACAGCCTCATAGCGGGAATCCTCTGCGTGATTCGGTTCGCCTAGTCGGTCAGCACTCGACGGCCGTCGATCGCGCGCCCCAGGGTGAGGTCGTCGGCGAACTCCAAGTCCCCGCCGACCGGTAACCCGCTCGCGGGTTGCGAGACGATCAGGCCCGGCACCTGGAGCAGTCGACTGAGATACATCGCAGTCGCGTCGCCCTCGACGTTGGAGTTGAAGCAGAGGATCACTTCTTTCACCGGGCCCCTGAGTCGCAGGATCAACTCTTGGATGCGCAGCCGGTCGGGCGTCACGCCTTCCAACGGATTCAAGACCCCGTGCAGCACGTGATACGTCCCGTGAAAAGCGCCGGATCGCTCGACCGCCACCACGTCCGGCGGATTCTCGACCACGCAAATCGTGGTTTGGTCCCGTCGATCGTCGGCACATATTGGACACAGCCCGCCGGTCTCGGCGATGTTGCAACAACGTTCGCAGAACGAGAGCTTCGTCTTCATCTCTTCAATGGAGACGGCGAGTCGAGCGACGTCCTCGCTCGGCTGACGCATCAACCAGAACGCGATGCGCTGGGCCGACTTCGGTCCGACGCCCGGAAAGCGTCCGAGTTCATCGACCACGGCCTGCAGAGGCGGCGGGTAGCTCACTGGACTTCCGTCGCTCCGGGGAACATCTCGGTGATCAAATGTTCGCCGGCCGAGTCGACCACGATGACTTGCTCATCCGAAGAGTACGTCTCCTCCGTTTCAGCTTCCCGCGAACGAATCGGACGCGGTGTTGTCGTGGGTGCAGCGGTAGAACTCGCCAACGTCGGGTCGACGGCCCAGGTGATCTGCAAGGGAGATTTGAACTCGTGTTCCATGGCACTTCGAAGTCCTTGAGCGATCATCTCAGTGTTCTGACGCATCTCTTCGCTCGGAAGGGCAATCGTGAGGTTCGTACCGTCGAGTGATCGTACGAAGGCCGATTTGAGCAACAGCTGGGCACCGCGTGACGTTCGTGGGATCACGTGCTCCGCGAAGCGCGTGCGAACATCGTCGAGATCGAGGACGGTGCCAGCATTTTGTGTCGGCAACTCCGGCGCAACGATTTCAGCGGTCGGAGCCGGTGCAGGTTCCTTCTCCGGGAGACGTGGCGTCACCGGCGCCGCAGTACCAATTGGTCGAAGTACGACCGGAGGCGCGGGAACTACCGGCTCTACGCGAACGCCATCACGTTCCAATTTTGTGACGCGTTCATCCAAAGCGTCGACCGTGTTATCGAGTTCGGGCTTGATCAGACGGACGAGCGCCACTTCGAGAATGACGATCTTCTCGGGCGCGCTCTTCATCTCTCGCATCGCTCGTCCAACGGTCTCTAGTACCCGCACCGTGCGGGGAAGTCCCATCTGGGTCCCCCACTCAATGAGTCGGTCCCGGTCGCTGTCGACAGCGTCGGCGACTTCCGGAGCGACCTGGAGCAAGAAGACCTGTCGCACCTCCGCCGCGAAATTCTCGGCGAGCTGTTCAGGGTCCCAGCCTTCTCTGGTCAACACCGCGAGCGATTTCAACGCCGCCACCGCGTCGGCGTCCACCAACGCGCGAAAGAGTCCGTCAAACTCTGGTTGCGTTTCGATGATCGAACCAGTAGCGATCAGTTGGTCCAACGCACTCAGCGCGTCGCGCGCCGAACCGCGTCCGAGGCGCACCGCTGCTTCAATCGTCGCGTCGTCCGCGCTGAGTCCGGCGGCGTGCTCGACCTCGTGTAACAACGAACTCAGCGTCTCGCCGTTGAAAAGTCGAAACTCAAGATGTTGCGTGCGCGAGCGAATCGTGGGCATCACTTTGTGCGGGTCCGTGGTTGCGAGCACGAAGACGACGTGAGGCGGAGGTTCTTCCAGGGTCTTTAGCAAGGCAGCCGAAGCGGCTTTGGAGAGTTGGTGGACTTCGTCGAAGATGTAGACCTTCCAACTGCCCGGGGTCCCGTGCCACGCCCCGGCGGTGATGTCGCGGATGTCGTCGACACCGTTGTTGGAGGCGGCGTCGAGTTCGGTGACGTCGAGCGAGGTTCCTTTAGTGATTGACACACAACTCGCACAGACGTTGCACGCGTCCCCGTCAAGCGGATTCTCGCAGTTGAGCGCCTTGGCGAGGATCCTCGCCGTGGTCGTCTTTCCCGTGCCTCGGGGACCAGAAAAGAGGTACGCGTGCGAGACGCGATCGTTCTTCACAGCCCCCTGAAGAGCGCGAACGACGTGGTCTTGACCACGTAATTCCACGAAGCGACCGGGTCGAAATCGACGATAGAGCGACGTGACACCGTCGATCGATGTCGGTGTCGTCGACGCTTTTGCCATGCGCGCAGCCTAATTGGATGGTGGTAGATGCCGAGATCCAAAGCAGTGGTCAGGCGATCCGTGGCACCCAACACGATTTGCTGAGAGCTGCTGGCTTCCACCCCTGACTCGGTTCACAAACGGTCGTCGCACGGGACCCGACCACTGCTCTGAACCTCGGCGTTGAAAAGGCTATCGGACGAGTCGTCGCGGCGACTCAGGTAGCCTTGCGAGCCGGTATTCATTTCCGAAAGAGTGAATACCGGTATTGAGGAGGAGTGCGAGAGCGGCCGAATCGGCACGATTGGAAATCGTGTGAAGGGAAACCTTCCGTGGGTTCAAATCCCACCTCCTCCGCCAATCGCGGGGTCCTGACGAAAGTGGACCCCATCTTGTAACGAAACTCAGCGGAAGACGCGCCGAATGCCCGATCGGAGCAACGTTTGACACGAAATCGGAGGCACGGCTGACGCTCGTGTCAGATGGATCCTAAATCAAACTCCTGAGGGAGGGGAGCTGGTCAATCGCGATGGCATGATGAGGCGGGCGGACCCGTCGTCGACGAATGCGTTGAGCGAGCGCAGTTCCTCGATCGCGCTGTTCATATCGCTAAAGTCCACAGCGCTCGTCCAGTCCTGGCCAATGCGCATCGCCTTTATGTACACGCCAGGCTCGCCGTTGCGCGAAAGTCGGCGCAAGCCACCGATATAGTCGTCGCGGAACACCGTCGGGACGATGATCCGAGATTCTCCCCCTCCTTCGAGCTCGGAGTTCATCATCAGTCGCGAAATACGCCCGTTGCCGTCGACAAACGGGTGCACCTCGCTCACCACGTAGCCCTGCATTAGTGCCCGCTCCCAAGGTGAGTCCAAGGCGTCGATCCGAGCGAAGCCCTCAGTGAGAGTTCCCACGACCAAAGCGGGATCAACAAAATCGGTACCACCGGCTTGATTCGGAATCGTTTTCCACTCACCTGGGGCGACCTCGGGACGCGCTGCCATAATGCGCGCGTGGCGCTCGCGCAGCAGTTCCAAGAACTCTTTGGTTGAAGCGGGGCGACGCGCCATCTCCGTGCGGTCATTTGTAATCGCGTAGGTGCTCATGATGTCGTGCGCGTCGGCCGGCCGGCCGCGCGGCTCCACGTTGTCATAGACGATGCCAATGGCCTCGTCGATGGTGAACGTCGTGCCTTCGATGAAGTTGGAAAAGTACGCCTCAAAGAACGGCAGAGTCTCTCCACGATTCGCGGGGCGCGATTGCGGCTGAGCGCGACGCAGCGCGGCAGCTAGCGTGTCGAAGCGCTCGGCACGTCGCGGGTCGAAGGGCCGTCCAGAGCCGCGGGCCTGGAGCACACGTGGGGCGTTGCGAACGGTTGTGGTGTTGAGCGCGACACCGACGAGTCGGTCGAAACGGGCAATGTCCTCAGTGCGCACCCCGAGGCTGGTCGCCAGTTCGTCCGCGCGCGCGCGCGTTTGGCGCATCCGTTCGGCGCCCTCAATCTGGATCGTGATGTCAATCCAGGTCGCAAGTTCGTCGGTTGTCAAGCGGCGACGTCCGAGACGTGGACTGGTGCGCGAGGGCACCGAGTTCTCCGCCATCCAGCGAGCTTTCGAAGCGAGCGCCGCGCCGCCCGGTAACGCGATGTCGTCCGCCTGGGGAGGCGCACCATTGCGAGCCGCAATGGTGACGCCCGGCAAGTCGATGACGCGTTCGCGCCCCGGATAAGCGAGGTAGAGGATGCCTTCGACCGGGCCGGCCGAGGGTCCGGAACGATCCGTGATCACCGCTCGATTGAACAGCCGGCCCGCGAGTTCGGTCACGTTGCGCTTGACGACGCGTTCGGGGGCATCGTTCGTTACGTCGGTATATACTCCTCGAGCGAGCCGGACAAGTTCGCCCGCACCGACGCGGCGATTGATTGTGGCAGCCGGTAGCTCTCCACTGAGGATGATCTCACTATCCACGGTTTTCTTCTCCTCTGCGGAAGTTATACGTGTTTAGTGTAGCAGTTTTGGAAGGAACCTCTATTTAATGACCAGAAGAGTGGTGCGAACGGCGTGATCCGCCTCCTGATCCTTGTAACGAAGCGTTCCCTGTGAAGAGGTATGTGGTCGAACTGCTCAAATCGTGTGGAGGGTGACCATTCGAAATTCGACATGTTCAGGCGGCGCAACGCGTTGACGGTTTCGTTGACACCCCGCCAATGGCCGCGCGGTGCGTTTGCAGACGCTGTGCTAAATCTTGCTCAGGTCTTCGTCGAAGGGTGACCATATGCCATTCGTTAATAAGGGCTTCCATGGACGTCCTCGTCAACCCGGCTCCGGGCAAGTTCCACCCGGTCAGTACGTCGTCGACGACTTCCCAGTGCTTACGGCGGGACGCACACCGAGGTTGCCGCTCGATCAGTGGGATTTCACTATCACCGGCGAATCCGGCGCACAACTCGCTCGATGGACGTGGGACCAATTCCAGGCCCTCCCCCGCGAGGAGATCTCCGCCGACATCCACTGCGTGACCAAATGGACAAAGTTGGGAACGAAGTGGACCGGTGTGTCGGTCGACACGCTACTTTCTGGAATCAACACCGACGCGAAGTTCGTGCTCGCGCTTGCAGAACCTGATTACTCGACGAACCTGCCCATTGCCGACGTGCGCGATAACAAGGCGTGGGTTGCTTTCCAGTTCGGTGGTGAGGAACTCGCAGCCGAGCACGGAGGGCCAGCGCGACTGCTCGTCCCGCATCTGTACTTTTGGAAGAGCGCCAAATGGGTTCGAGGCCTCCAGTTGCTGAGCCATGACCAGCCAGGCTTTTGGGAGTCACTCGGTTACAACAATTACGGCGACCCTTGGCGCGAGCAGCGCTATCAAGGCGACTGAGACGTGCTGAACTGGCTGGTCGCCACGGTGACAAAGACGATCAACGAGACGCCCGACTCGGTAAGTCTGATGTTGGATGTCCTGGGCTGGCCCGGTCACCGGGCGGGGCAACACGTCGACGTGCGCCTTACCGCAGACGACGGCTACACGGCTGAGCGCAGCTACTCCATCGCATCGTCGCCGAGTTCGAACGAGTTAGAACTCACCATCGTTCGTCTGGACGAAGGTGAGGTGTCGCCTTATCTCACGGGACTGGCAGTTGGAGATCAATTTGAGTTGCGAGGCCCCATCGGCGGCTACTTCGTCTGGGACAACACCGAGACTCGTCCCGTCCTCTTACTTGGCGGTGGCTCGGGAGTCGTGCCGCTCATGTCGATGCTGCGCTGCAACGCCGAACTTGGTTCGACGGCACACATGCGAATCGTCTACTCGTCGCGTACGCAGGACGACATCCTCTATCGAGACGAACTTGCCGCGCTGTCGAGCGATACACGAGACGTCATCATCACCTTGTCGAGGGAGCCGTCGTCGCAGTGGTCGGGGCGACGCGGTCGGATTGACCGCGAACTGTTGTCCCGGCTGACGAATGTCGCAGAAGGTAATTTGCTGTGCTTTGTGTGCGGGCCAACGCCATTCGTGGAAGCCATGGCGGACACGCTGGTCGCGCTCGGCACAAATCCGAACAACGTGAAGACCGAACGCTTCGGTCCGACGAACGGAGGTTGACATGGATTCAACAGCCTTGGACGGGAACGTGGCCGCCGGAATACTGGCGAACATCTTCTATCCCGAGATGACGGTCGCTGCGACGAGCTGCGCGCACTGCGGTGCGACGCGTCAACTTGGTGAACTTGACGCGTACGTTCACTCCCCTGGCGTCATCTTGCGGTGCACGTCGTGTGAGGCCGTGCTCCTGCGTGTAATGCAAAATCACAACCGAGTATGGCTCGACATGCGCGGCATCTCGCTACTCCAATTGGAGCTGCCCGAGGAAGACGCGTCACCGTGACCCACGACGACGTCATCACGCAAATCTGACCGTAGCTGTGAGAAGTGACCGTTGAGAGATTCGAGTTCGCTAGCGGCCGCAAAGCTACAGAAGTAGAGCGAGCAACGTGATGGGGAAAACTAACCGCGCGCTGACCGGCGCTGGTCGATGGGTCCCCGGTCCCCGAGCGAGATTGCTCGCCAGGCTGTAGTGTCACACCTAGGACGTCAAGACCCCGCATCCTTCTCGCCTGACAATTAGTCAGGTCGTTCAGAAGTGAGTGCGTTGTGGGATTACCAGGAATGGTCGTAAGCGCGATTTCGGTTGCTCTGGGCGCGACGCGTCCGGCTGTCACCCTTCAAGGCATTGGAGTCCGACTCTCTACGGTAGGACTGATTCCTTTGCTGATTGGTACGGCTGGCCTTGTTGTGCCGGCAATGGTCATCAGCTGGTATCTGAGTTCCGATAAACACCACCGCACTTTGGACCGTCAGGTCATCGATCTTCGTGGGGGACTCCGTTCAATCCACCGCGAGAGCCGGCGACTGACGCAGAGGGTGATGTCCTTGACCACTCGTCCCCCGTGCCAAATACTCCCGGTGCGGGGGACGAGTGATTGTCGTAATCGAAACTCGCTGTACGCATCTGAAACCAAAGAACACACGCCTCATCAAATACTGATCGAGTCACTAACGGCTCCCTGACAAGGGGAAATGGAGGAGTAGGACATGAGATTTTTGGGAAAGAAACGCGACGACCTAGGGCGCGACTCAGCGCCACGCCGTGTACGCATCACCGAACCCACGACGCGGCGCCAAGCAAGCGACCCGAAAAGCGGGTTGATGCTGCTCGGGGAGCGGGTGGCCGATGCGACGACGAAGTAGGCGCGAGCCGAGGTTTCGGCAAGAGCCCTCGAAACACTCGGACGAACCAGACAAAGGAGCCGACGTGACGACACCCGTTACGTGGAGCGTAGAAGACCTGAATGCATTAGGGCCTATGACTGGTCTCAACCATCGCTCCTTCGTGCCGATCGTTCGAAGCCTCAGGGACAGCTCACCCGGAGACCTTCCCGATGCGTCGTATCCACGAACGCAACTTTGAAGCTCGCAGTTAGAGCAGTCGAGCTGGACGAAAGCAGCAACAGAAATTAACGGGTATGAACAAAGGAGGCATTGTGATTATTTTTGGATTGATTTTTCTTCTTATCGGGTTCGTCACGGGAATCGCGATTGTATGGACAATCGGGGTGATAGTGCTCGTCATTGGGTTGGCTCTCTGGCTACTTGGAGCTATGGGGCACGCCGTTCGAGGTCGACGGCACTTCTTCTAGACCCAGGTTTTGTTCGCCGCGAGTTACTTTTGATCTTCATTCGCTGAGTGGAGCCTAGGTATTCATCGATCTCCGTTAACGGTGGGCTCGACGCGCGCGCATTGGCTTTGATTCGTCGCGACGTTCTTAGGTTCGCGGTCCGCGCGCCATCTGGACTTCGATGGCTGGCCCTCAAGGTCCCAAATGCGAGTTGAGTAAACGTCGCCGACGGAGACCGGGGGGAATGCTGATCTCCGTCGGCGAACGGATGTTGGCGCGCTAATCCGACTCTGTCGTCAGATTTCGCGGTCGGGGGCAGCGATCTGTCCGTCGCGGTCGTGTGAGCGATCGTCACGGCGGCCAAGGCTGTGCGTCAAAAAGTGAATCCGTTGATTGGTTTGGTCATAGGCGTCGAAAGTCCGCGACGTCCTCTGGGTTTTGTAGTTGAGAGAAAACGGGCGGCCCTTCAATCGGCGCGGCGACGCTGCATAGTCAGACATTTATGGTGCCTCTGACTTTCTGGCACTACTTCGAGTCTTCGTGAACCGAACTCGAGTTGCCCGCTGAGTCGACAACTTGTCGGTCCAATGAATGCCGTTGCGTACGCCCCGGACCCCTTGACACCGAGAAAATTATGGCGGATACGACAAAACCGGCTGCGCCTGCAATCATCAGGATTAGCCCAACGGTCGACAGGCGAAAGCCGGTGCCTTGAGCGGTGATGGCCCAGTACATAATTGCACCGGCGACCGCTGCTATGGCGCTCAGCACCATTCCGGGAAGACCCATTTCAACCTCCTTCTTCTCCCTGACGATGTGTCAGGCGAATAGGAAGCGAGGTCTTGACGTCCTTATCGAAAGAGTACCAGGTTCTTTCCTCATTTGTACTGGCGACATTGTGTGATCAGCGCGAAGTCGGGTCGCAAGTGCTGTCCATGATTGACAGCGAGTCGCTACAGGTGCTTCGCAATCGCGTCGAGATCGTTCGAGTCAATTGACCTTTCAACCACGCGTGTAGCGAGGTCGGTTAGGCCCACGTTGTGGTTTCTTGCGTGCGCTCGCAGACGACTGAATGCTTCGTCCATTTCGCAGCCAGTTGACTGACGAATCATGCCCTTCGCTTGTTCGATCACTATGCGACTATTCAGCGCGTTACTCAATTGAGCGTTCAACACCCCGGAGTCGATCGCCGAACGATATTGAAGAATGGCGATCGTCGCGACGTCTGCGAGACCTTGGGCCACGGTCACGTCATCGTCAGTCAGTGCTCCCTGATGGGTGCGAAATAGGTTGAGCGCTCCAATCGTTCGACCGCGAAGTCGCATCGGCAGACAGTGAACCGCCCGGAAGCCTTGCGCGAGGGCTCGCGGCGTGAAGTGCGGCCAACGGTCATCGGATTCGTTCAGTGCGTGATTGGTGATGGCTAGGCCGCCTCGGAAGCAGTCAACGCAGGGACCTTCGTTCGCCTGGATTTGAAACAGTTCGAGAATCGTCATTGACTCACTCGACGAGGCAACGAACTGGAGCTCTCCAGCCGGCGAGGCCAACATCACACCGGCGGCATCGACATCAATCGCTTCAACACATCGAAGGCTCAGCCCAGTGAGGACATCGATGAGGTCGTAGTCATCCACCAAGTTGTCCGCCAACTCGACCAGGGTCGCGATTAGTAACGACTCCCTATTTTCATTCACGAGACCCGCCTTTCAACTGAACGCCGGCAATTACAGGCTCGAAGACGTTTTGCACTGCGATTCTACTTCTCGTCACTTGCGCCTACCGCGTCGTCGATCCAAGCATGTGACTCCGCGTCCAAATACGTTGATTTCGAAACGATGAGATCGGCGAGGTTCGAAAGGCTGTATCCGGCGCCGAACGCGTGTGCGCGAAGTAAAACCAGTGCATCCTTAACCGATAACGATCCTTGAACCGCCAACATCCCCGCAGCTTGATGGACTCGGAAGTCCAACATCGATGCCCCATTCAATTCTCCGGCCAGATCCTCCTGGGCCCCACCGGCCTGGGAGGCGACAATAACTCGCCCGATCACCGACGCCAGCAGATAACCGTCAGCATCTTGCATCGGAGTAAGCGGACCCGGAGCAGCGCGATAGAGACTTAATGCTCCGAATCGGATTGCTCCCAATCGAATTGGAAAACCAAAGGCCGCTCTCGCTCCTAGTGCGACAGCTTCGGGTCCGTACGCTTCCCAATGCGGTGCGCTCGACATGAGTAGGTTGACCGCCGCGTTGGCGCCCCCCCTGCTCGCAGAAAAAGCAGGTCCCTCTCCAATGGTCAACTCAAGATTCATCAAATCGTTCGCCATCTCGTTACTCGCACACAGGGAAACAAGACTTTCGTCATCACTCAGAATGGCGATTGCGGCTCCGTCAACGGCCATGAACTCTTGAGCAACTGAACACAATTTAGAAACCTTGGTGTCGTCGCGTCCGAGTCGTTCGATTAGTGCGTACACATCAAGAAGGCGATCTATGGTCACGTTGACTTCGCAACCAATCTTCGAAGATTGAGTTCGGAAGTGCCAGTGAGCGCCATCACAGTGACCTCGAACCATCAGTTCGACGCCACAAAAGGGGAAGATACCTGATTCCTGTCGACGAAAGCCGTGTAACACACACTGAGTGTCGTTCCGATTTGCTCATTGGGACCTCTTCCTTTCGCTGACGTGCTGGATATTGAAAGTGAGATGCTCAACACTCACCTCGCCTTCATCCCGGGTGAAATCAATTCCAGGGCCAAGTGTCTAATGCAACTTGCCTTTGGTCATTCGGGTAAGTTCTTGTCCTTCTTTGACATTTACGATCCATATTTCGTTCAGGTAGTTCCTTCTCCTTTTCGTTCCTCTAACTACGTCGACTTGAGCAGGTCGTGTGCGAATCCGTTTCACGTCATGCCAGTTCTTCATCGCCACAAGAGAACCACGACGAGAATGACGATGGGAATCAACACGTCTGCTCCTGCGAGTATCTAGGCCCCGTGATTCGACACGTGATGGCTTGAGACAAATCGCAGCCGCCGTGGCGATGAACGCGCTGAGTTCGATCAGTTGAAGACTCATCTCGCTCCTTGAGTTGTTCTCCGACTAAATGTCAGATGACTTGGATGCGAGGTCTTGACGTCCTGGCTGAAGGGTAACACCCTGCCCGGCAAACTATTCCCGAAAATTCATTGCGCCGAAGCGCGGCGGCCCTGTCGAACCCAAAGGCGTGTACCGTACCGTCGTGATTACTTCATGATTTAATACGGGACCACGTGGACACTCGAGTAATGCGTCGGTGCCCGGTGGCGTGGTGCTTAATGTGGTTTGTCGCGATGCGAACTAGTCGACGGTGATGCCCAGTCAAACGCGATATTTGTCGTTCGAGTCGGCGATGGCTCCCAACAAACAGAATCCTGCTTCCTTGTGCAATACTTCGCGAGTTCGATAGAAGCGCTGGTCGAACGATGTATTCAGGAGTCCGAATCCGAGATTTCCAAAAGTCGAAGTCTGAATTATGTTCAAGAGTTGTGTGCAGTACGGAATGGTCCCGTTACGCTTGGTTTTGGCAGTACTAATGAAGTTTGTCGTAATTGTCATTCCAGACCCCGATGATGAAGCAGGACGATCTTCGGGAAGGACAATTATGTCCAGATCCGCAGGACCTTCGATTCATTCATCTTCGAAAAGAGAGCGCCACTCGTCACGTCGCGTTCCCGATCGCCGGGTCACACTTCAATCTCTGCGACTCGCCTTCGGCACCATGTTGGTTACCGCGGTGGCCTTTCTCACCGTGGCGGCCTTCGGTACCGAATCTGCGGTTGCGGCCACGGCGGCCGTCAATTTAGGCACTGCAGCAAACTTCGCGGTCTTGGCGGGCAGCACGATCACCAATACAGGTCCAACCGTGGTCAGCGGCGACATCGGACTTTCGCCCGGCACGGCAATCACCGGATTTCCGCCCGGATCGCAGAGCACGGGCACGACCGACGTCGCCAACGGAGTAGCACTTGGCGCCGAGAATGACCTGATCACTGCCTCCACTGACGCCGCGGGCCGGTCGCCCTTCGTGACGGTCTCTGGCGATCTAGGCGGAACAACGTTGGTTTCGGGCGTTTACCGCTCCACTTCTTCCATGGGTCTCACCGGCACCGTCACGCTGAACGGCGCTGGCAATCCGGACTCCGTCTTCATCTTTGAAGCGGGCTCGACGTTGACGACAGCATCAACGAGCACGGTGCTACTTGAGAACGGTGCGCAGGCCTGCAACGTGTTCTGGCAAGTCGGAAGTTCCGCCACGTTAGGAACGACCACCAACTTCGCCGGTTCAATCCTTGCAACGACGTCGATCACGCTCAATACCGGCGCTACGGTGAACGGTCGCGTTCTCGCGATCGGCGGCGCCGTCACTTTGGACGACAACACGATCACCGCACCGACCTGTCTCTTGTCCACGACGACGACAACCACGGCCGGGGGCACGACGACCACGACAGCAGCGTCTGCGACCACAACCACGGTGCATACCACCACGGGTGGCGCTTCGGGTGGAGCGACGACAACGTTCCCGTTGCCTCGCGGCGCACCGGAAACGGGCGCCGGGGGAACCGCTCGATCCGGTCCTTCGCCTCTCATTCCCATCGGACTGGTGGCACTGGGACTTGCCGGTGTAGCCGGTGCGCTGTTTAGTCGGTTGCGCCGCACGTAGCATCGCCACATTCGACGATTGACCGCTTCACTCGCTTGACGAGCGACCTCGTATTTGGGCGCTAAGAGACTCTCGTTCGGCGTCATTGTCAACGTTTCCATTGTTGGTTGTCAAATCTGTACTCCGGGCGCCACGGAATCGTCGTCTCAATCTCCTACAAAGTAGGTTCGAAGACGTGAGAGTAGGTCGCCTCACACAACTTCTGCTGTCGTAGAAGTTCGGTTCGTGGCGGGAGGTAACAGTTCATGAAGAACGACAAGTCAACCGTCCCCGATATCGGCGACTTCTTCTACAGTTCTCCCGACCTACTCTCGGTATTCGGAGCAGACGGCGAACTGGTCCTCGTGAACCCTGCCTGGCACGACATTTTGGGCTGGGACTTGGATGATTTGCAGGGCCATCCTTTCGCCGATTTCATTCACCCCGACGACGTGCGAGCGACCGAAGACGAATTTCGGATCGTGATCCGCGGTCCTGACGGAACCCGTCGCGGTTTCGTCAATCGCCAGCGCTGCCGTGACGGCACGTATCGCAACATTTCGTGGAGCTCCCTACGCAAGAACGGATGGATCTGCGCGACCGGTCAGGACATCACTGACCGCCAAGACATTCAGAACCGTCTCAGCCAAAGCACGGCAATGACCGAAGCGATGTTCGAAGCGGCGGCCGACTCCATCGTGATCATCGACCGCGACCTCATCATCTTGGAGTCGAGTCCCGAAAGCGAGCAGATTTACGGCTATCCAGAGAAAAGTAGACGCGGGCGTACTGGTCTGGACATCATCGATCCGATCGATCGACCAGGCGTCGAGGCCGCGCTGCAGAAGGCCTTTGAGGTCGACGAAGTCACGACACTTCAATTTCGAGCGCGACACTCAGACGGTCACGAAATCACCCTCGAGTCGCGTGGTCGCGCGTTGCACTCACCGGACGGACCTCCAACGCGTGCCGTCTTCATCACGCGCGACGTGACAGAGACGGCCCAGACCCAAGCGGCCTTGCACGAGAACCTCACGAAGATGCGCGCCATCATCGACACGGCCGTCGACGCCATTACGGTTATCGACCGCGACGGAATAATTCGCGAAACGAGTCCAGCGAGCGAGGCGATGTACGGCACCCCTGAAGAGCATCGACGGGACCGCGCTGTTACGGACTTCGTCCACTACAACGACCAAGCAGTTGTGAAGGCCGCCATTCGACGCACCTTCGACGAAGGTCAGGCTTCGGCGGCTCGCTTTCGGGTGCGCCACGCCGACGGCCACTGGGTCACCGTCGAGTCAAGAGGTCGAGCGCTCGACAACGGTGATGAACCACCGGTGAGCGCGGTGTTCATCACTCGCGACATATCTGAGTCAGTGGCGTTGGAGCACGCCCTTGAAATCGCCCGCTCCGAAGCCGAGCGCCATGACGCCGCCAAGAGCGAGTTCATGTCGCGCATGAGTCACGAACTCCGGACGCCACTCAACTCGGTAATCGGCTTCTCGCAATTACTGCAGATGGAATCGAGCGACCCCGACGTCTTACGAATGCTGGGTCACATCAACAACTCTGGTCAGCATCTTTTGAACCTGATCAACGAGATCCTCGACATCTCGAGGATTGAATCGGGACGCGTGATCGTGACGCTTCGAGCGGTGTCGTTGGACGACCTCATCCAAGACTGCGTAGGAATAATCACCCTCCAGGCGAACCAGCGCGACATTCACTTGGAAGTTGAAGAAATCACCGATGCGCTCGTGCGCGCCGACCAGCAGCGCCTCCGTCAGGTGATTCTCAATCTTCTCTCGAACGCCATCAAGTACAACCGCCCGGGTGGTCGGGTGATCGTGAGCACACAAATCCTCGGCGACGTGGTTCGGATATCGGTGAGCGACACTGGGCTTGGCATTCGACCCGAAATGGTGGAACGGCTCTTCATCCCCTTTGATCGTTTGAACGTCGAGGCGACGGGAGTGGAAGGCACAGGTCTAGGGCTGGCCCTCTCCAAGAACTTGACTGAGGCGATGGGTGGCACGCTCACGTTCGACAGCACGCCAGGCAAGGGCTCGATCTTCACCATCGAGCTTCCGGTGTTCAAAGGTTCTTGAACGAGAGTTCGATCCTCGCATCGCAACACGACCGAGAGTTCTACGCCAAGAATTCGCCCACCAGGGAATTGACCAGATCGCGGATCTGATCGCGTATGCGGCGAACGGTCTCAAGGTCTTTGCCCTTGGGATCTTCCAATTCCCAGTCGAGATAGCGCTTACCCGGATAAACAGGGCACGCGTCACCACAACCCATCGTGACGATCACGTCCGCGCGTAGTCCCATTTCATCGCTCAACTTCTTCGGCGACTCTCCCGAGATGTCGAGGTCAACTTCTTTCATCGCCTCGACGACGGCCGGATTCAAAGTCGTGCCGGGGTCCGAACCGGCCGAGTAGACGACGATTCGATCACGCCCAAGATCGCGCGCGAATGCTGCGGCCATCTGTGATCGCCCTGCGTTGTGCACGCAGAGGAAGAGAATCTCTGGGCGTGGGTTCGGCGTTGTCACGACGGGGACTCACTACCGAGCGCGTGTTCGACGGTCACCTTCGACGCTTCGCGCGATGTGACGTCGCTATAGAGCGCCTTGACGAGGGCGAAGCCAACGACTCCACCTATCAGTTCGGCCACCACGAACCACGGCGCCGAAGTCGGCGTGATTCCCGCAAAGGTATTGGAGAACATGCGACCGACGACAATCGCCGGATTCGCGAAACTCGTCGAGCTCGTAAAGAAATACGCACACGCGATGTACGCACCAACTGCGCCCGGCGCCAACGTACTCCTTCCCGTTCGGGCCAGTACGAAGATGATCATCACGAGTCCGGCCGTCGCTACCACCTCCGAGAGTCCATGTGCCAGCGTCGCGCGATGGTGCTCGGAGATTGAGATGGCCGTCCTCGAGAACATCAGATTGGCGAGTACCGCACCACTGAAACATCCGGCTACTTGAACCAAGCAATAGGAGTACGCGTCTCGCCATGAAATCCCACCGAACATCGCGTCGACTAACGAGATGACCGGATTGAAGTGTGCCCCGGAGACCGCACCGAACATGAGTATCAGTACGTACAGTCCGAATCCAGTCGCGATGGCGTCCTCGAAGAGCTCGAGACCGGTCGCACCCGGGGACAGAGTTTGGGCGGCGATCCCCGCGCCGATGACGATCGCGGCGAGAAGAAGGCTGCCGAGATACTCGGCGAGCAATCGACGCCAAAGGATCGGTTGAGTCAGCAACACGAAGAAGGGGCCTGCGACGGAGACGAGGTCGCCACCTGAACCGACGTGCAGCACGTGGCGTCACCATTGAGTTCGCCCTCGGGATCGGCGTCGGCGAGCACGGTGTAGACCTCCCACGGTGAGCCGTCGACGCCGTCGACCCAGACCTTGTCCTGGAGCGCGTGGCAACACGTCGTCGACTCTTCGACGCGAGTTTCAAAACCGACCTCGCTCAAGTACTTCGTCGCGTCAACGACTTCATCGGTCGAAAAGACTTCGACGCCGAGGTGGTTTAGGGAACCCGGGGCTCCTCCGTTTTCTATGAGCACGAGCTTGAGCGGCGGATCGTCGATGGCGAAATTCGCGTAGCCGGCCCGCACCTTTGCCGGTGACGACTTGAAGAACTTGGAATAGAACTCAATTGCTTCGTCGAGATCTGAGACGTTGACGGCGAGTTGGACTCTTGACACGGCTACTCCTTCATATTCACGGTTGTCAATGTAAAGATACTCATCATATTGACGTCTGTCAATGTTAGAATCTAGGTCATGGCCCAGGTGAAAAAACCCTCGATCGTCCTTGAGACCGCCGTCGACTGCTGCAGTCCGTTGGGTGAGAGCGTATTGAGTGAGTCAGAAGCGCTGGGCGCCGCGGCCGTATTCGGAGCTCTCGGTGACCCCGTCAGGTTACGCATGCTGTCGCTCATCGCCGCGGCACCGGAGGTGTGCAGCTGCGCACTCGAAGGCCCACTCGCCAAGAGTCAGCCCACGATTTCACACCACACCAGGATCCTGGCCGAGGCTGGACTCATCGAAGGCGAGAAACGCGGCCGCTGGATGTGGTGGCACGTCGTGCCGAGCCAGCTCAACGAAGTGGCAAGGATCTTGAGCGTGGGAGTTCCGGCCACCTGACTCGGACGCCGTACGTGACGCACAAGTGACGACTCTCACGACGATTCGCCGGTCTTCCTCACTGGCGCATTACGAGTCGCCCCTACGATGAGCGACGTGAGCGATCCAACCACCGTCGACGAACTATTCGACCTCTATGACACAGTGGGCGACAAGTCCTACGGCGAATCGATCACCCAATGCGAACACGCTCTGCAGTGCGCGGCACTCGCGCGCGAGGCCGGAGCCAGCGACGCACTCATGGTCGCCGCACTCTTCCATGACGTTGGCCACCTCGTTGTCGACGTCCAAGGAGAGTGCGAGTCCGAACTGTCGACTCACGACGACGATCACGAAGAGCGCGGCGCACGCATTCTCGCTCGACTCTTTGGCCCCCGAGTTGCGCAACCAGTTGCGCTTCACGTGACCGCCAAGCGGTGGCGTTGCACTCGAGAGCCCGAATATCACGACCAGCTGTCGACAGCATCACAGGCGACGCTGATCGCCCAAGGTGGCTTGCTCGATGAAGAGGCGTGTCAAAGGTTCGAGCGACACCCAGGATTCGACGAAGCGTTATCGCTTCGCACCTGGGACGACATGGGCAAAGTTGAGGGTCTCCACGTCGGCGTTCTGCGCGACTGGGAACCACTCGTCAGGACGCTGGCCGAGACGCGCTAACGAGAACGTCGCGGGCATTTGCGACGAGGTCCACCCGGGTTCCGAGTTCGAAGGCGTCGGCGGCGCTACTCAACACATCGGCCTTAACTGAAGCTCCCCCAATACCGACCTCGAGGCGAGTAGTGGCACCGAGGAAACTCTTGTGCGTGACGATGCCGAGCCCCGTCGGAGCGACGACGACATCGACGTCTTCGGGACGTAGCAGTGCGTCCAGTGACTCCGCGCCTTCGGGTGCCGCCCCACGGATCCTCACGTCGCGGCCGAATAGGGCGACAGAGTCGCCGGTGCGCTCGACGTGCACACGGCTCGAGATTCCGACGAACTGCGCGACGAACTCAGTCGAGGGCTTGGAGTAGAGCTCGGCCGGCGTAGCGATCTGTTCAGCGCGCCCGCGCGACATCACGCAGACCCGGTCGGCCATCGAGAGCGCTTCTTCCTGATCGTGAGTCACGAAGACCGTGGTGATCATCAAGCGCTTTTGGAGGCCCCGAATCTGGTCACGCAGTTCGGCGCGCACCTTGGCGTCCAGTGCCGAGAGCGGTTCGTCGAGCAGCAAGACACGTGGCTCAATCGCGAGGGCACGCGCGAGCGCCACTCGCTGTTGTTGGCCCCCGGAGAGTTGGTGGGGATACTTCGCGGTGTGCTCGGCGAGGCCCACGAGCTCCAAGAGTTCGTTGGCCCGCGAGCGACGTTGCGCGCCGCGCTGATGCCGGAGCTGTAAGCCGAATGCCACGTTGTCGCGAGCGCTCATGTTGGGAAAGAGCGAGTAACTCTGGAAGACCATTCCCATGTCACGCTTTTGCGCCGGCACGTGCACCACGTCGTGGCCGTCGACCAACACCTTGCCGACATCAGGCCTCTCGAAACCGGCGAGCACGCGAAGAGCCGTTGTCTTGCCACAGCCTGAGGGGCCGAGTAGCGCGACGAACTCACCCGGTTCAATGTGGAGCGAGAAACCGTCCAGCGCTTTGGTCGTCCCGAAGCGACGTGTGAGGTTCTCAATTATCACCGGGGCACCGGACATCGGTGGCGGTGTCACGTTCGCCGTGACGGGCGGGCTCTGGGTATCCATGGACATCAGCTCCTCCTGGAGTGGCGAGACTTTCGGTCAAACGACACGATCAACATAAGCACCAAGCACGTGGCGAGCAAGGCAATCATCGCCACCAGCGTGTTGATGCGCGGGTTATTGGTCGGGGCGAGATAGATCCACACCGGGATCGTGGTCCAACCGTCCAGGCTGGCGATCGTGAACTCGCCGAACACCAACGCCAGCGTGAGAACCGACGCCGACAAGAGAGCACTTCTGAGATTCGGCACGAGGACACGCCAAATGATCGAAATCCATCCGGAGCCGAGCGAGCGCGCCGCTTCCACCAAGGTCTTGAGATCGAGTGCCCCGAGTCCCGCATCGAGTGATCGATAGACATAGGGCATCGCCAAGACCACGTAGATCAGCGCCAACAGCCACTGCGACGATTTGAGCCAGAGCGGCGTCACGCCGTCGACGCCCACGATGAGCACGATCGGAGGAATCACGATGGGCAGGATCGTGATGACCTCCATCACCCGACGAAAGCGTGGCATGCGCAGATGCACGTAGATGACGGTGGGCACCATGAGGATCAAGACGACGGCCATTGTTCCGACCGCCAACTGCGTGGAGAGCCACAGCGCCGAGAAGAACCCTCCCGCCTGGGCGATCTGGGTAAGCGGCTGTAGGGAAAAATGACCTTGGACGTTCTGCAACGAGAACTGCATCGCGGCGTAGAAGGGGATGATGAAGTACGCGGCCGCCAGAAAGAGCATCATGCCGCGCCACCAGTGCACCCGCATGAACCATGAAGTCTGCTTATTCGGCGTATAGAGGTCGGCGACCTCTTCGCCTTCGAGGACGGCGCCGAGTTCTATCGAAGCCATCGCGACGTCCTTCGGCGAAGCAGCGCGTAGCCCACGACTGAGATCAACAAAATCACGATCATGGCGAAGCCCAGTGCGTAGGCGAGATTGGCCTCGCCGGAGAGCACGTTGCCCTGCAGGATGTCACCGATCTGGATCGGCGTGATGGCGATCGTGCCCCCCGTGAGTGCTTCGGCGGTGGCGTACGCGGAGAAGCTGCTCCCGAAGAGGAGGAACATGCCACCCATGACCGCGGGCGCTAAGACCGGCAGTCCGACGTGTCGCCAGTAGCGCCACGACGACGCGCCAAGATTCGAGGCTGCTTCACGCCACGACTCCTTCAGACCCGCGAAGGCCGGGGTGATGATGAGCACCATGAGTGGAATCTGGAAATACAGATAGACGAACGCAACGCCCCAGAACTTGTACAAACTGAAGCCGTGGTTCCAGGGGTCGAAGCCGACGTCTTCAAGCCAGTGCGTCGCGACGCCTGTGGTGGCATTCAGCGCCGCGATGAACATGAAGGCGAGGTTCACGCCACCGAACTGCGCCAACACACCCGAACACGCCGCGGTCAGACGTTTGAAGAGTTCGTGCTTGGACGTGGCGATGGCGTAGGCGATCAGTGTGCCCAGGACGCCGGCGATGATCGAAGTGACGAGGGCCAGTTTCAGGCTGGTCTCGAATCCGGCGCGGTACGTCTGACACGACGGACCGCCAGAAGTACAGAGAATGACTTTGATGTTGTTGAGCGTCACCTTGCCGGCATTCGAGCGGAACGCCAAGTTGATGATGGCGATCGTCGGCAGGATTAGGCCGAGGGTGACGTAGGCAAGGAAAGGAAGAACGGGTGCACCGGTTCGAAAGGATCGAAACAGTGCACCCGGTCGGAACTTCTTTGCGCCGAGTTCATCACTGACACCAGAAGGGGAAGTACTGGTGTCAGTGATGAGCTCAGCCATGTGGTGCGATAAAACGAATCAGCTACCGCTGATGGCCGATGCCCAGTTCGAGGCGATCGTGGCCTTCGCGGTGTTGACCTGCGTCATGGTCGGGAACGTGACGGCGCCCTTTGGAGCGGCTGGCAACTTGGCCAAGAAACCCTGGTTCACCGTGTGATTCGCGATCATGCCGGGCAACTCAATCGGACGAGCGTAACCCTGTAGGAACAGGTTCTGTCCGAGTGACGAGTACAGGAACTCTTCCCACAGGCGAGCAGCCGCCGGGTCCGGAGCGTCCTTGGTGATCGCCTGGGTATAGTACGCCGCGATCGTTCCGTCCGACGGAATGACTGACTTCCAACCGGGAACACTCGCCGCCACACCGTTCTGGAGGTAGTCCCACCAGATGAGGATCGGCGTTGCGCCCGAAGCGGCCGTCGCGGCCGTGCCACCGGGAACGAAGTTGCCGATCTTGTTCAGGTTCGCGAAGAACGTGATGCCCGGCTGGATGTTGCTGTACGAACCACCGTTGGCGATCGAGGCCGCCCACACCGCGTAGAACGCAGCCGAAGCTGATGTCGGATCGTTGTTGATCGCGACCTCGTTCTTGTAGGCCGGGTTGGTCAAGTCCTTGAACGACGTCGGGCAGGTCGTGACGATCTTCGTGTCACAGCCGATCGCGACGTAGCCGCCGTAGTCATCGAACCAACGACCGTTCGGGTCCTTTGACGCCGAAGGAATCAAGCTCCACGTGGCCACCTTGTACGGTGCCCACAGTCCCATGTTCTCGGTGGCGTAGCTCGTGCCAACGTCCACGACATCGGGCGCGTCCGCACGACCCTTGTCCTGTTGGATCGCGGTGATCTCTTGTGCACTCGAACCGTTCGGGTTCGCGTCATTGATGTGGATGCCGTACTTCTTCTGGAAATCCTTCATAATGAGCCCGTAGTTCGCCCAGCCGGCCAACGGGATGGTGATGACGTTGACGTGGCCTTCCTTCTGCGCGGCCTTGACCAACGCGGACATTCCACCTCCGGCAGTGGCCGACGTGACCGTCGCCCAATTCACTTTCTTGGTGGCTGCATTCGCGCCGCCACTGACCATCGAAACACCCGCCAGCACGGTGCTCACCAGTCCAGCGGCTACCGCCACCTTCATTTTTTTTGTCGACACTCGTCGTCCTCCTAAAGGTGAGTGCACCGGGTTGGTGACTCGCGATGAGAGTAAGTTGCGAGAGTTAGCCGAGTGTGACGCGACGGAGCAACAAATGTGACGTCTTCTCGGATTCTTTGCGAACGTTTCGCTGTGAGGGAGCAACCTCTTGAGTGACGAAACCGTGATGAAGTGCCTGCGTTGTCAAGGCGCACTGAAGGACCTGGGCCAGGTCTCGCTCGTGACCGGAGGATCGTCGTCGTCGGCGAAGTTGTTCTTTGGCCAATTAGCCGAAATGCAAGAGAAGAACTGGGTCGTCAGTGCTCTGCACTGCCCCGCCTGTCACCACGTGGAGTTATTCCACACCTGATCAGGTCGTCGCGAGTAGTAGGTCGAAGCTCAACAGATCGACGACCGAGTCAATGACGTCGTCAGCGCCGTTGGCAACGAGGCGGGCCTGGTCATCGTTGCCCGACAGCACCCCCACGCAGTAACCGGCACCAAAGCGGAGTCCAGCCACCATGTCCGAAGCGGTGTCACCGACAACCATCATCGAGCTGGCCGCCGTGATCTGGGACCTAAGAGCGCACCACCACAACATGTCGGGCGTGGGGCGTCCGCGTCCTGCGTCGGCCGGCGACACGCGAAGTTCGAAAAGGTCGCCCCACCCGAGCACCTCGATCAGCGTCTCGCGCGTAGCCGGCGAAAAACCCGTCGTGAGCGCCACTTGGAGTCCCGCGTCGCGCAAGGTTTCAACGGTGGAACGAGCGCCCGGAATCTCGGTCACGCCCAGTTCTTGGGCCGACTCGACGAAGTTTCGTTCGAATGCGTTGTTGGCGACGTCCGCGCGGTCACCGAAAAGCGCCGTGAAGACCTCGATCTTTGACTGACCCATTGTCTCGACGACATACGCTTCGGCCGATTCGGCCTCCGGGCCGGTGACGTCGAGGTCTTCGATCGTGCGGCGAAAGGCCTCGAGCACGAGGCCGTTGTCGAGCACGGTGGTACCGGCCATGTCAAAACAGATCAGTTCGACGTCGTTCATTGGAAACTCTCCTCCGCGATGGCCGGGGCCAGGGTCATCCCGCGTCCCCCGGCGCCGGTTACGGCAACCACTCCGCGAGCGACCTGCTTGCGGAAATAGATCTCGTTGGGAGTTGGATCTACCAGTTGGTGATAGACGCCACTCCAGCGCCGCTCGATTCGGGGCATCGCGGCACCGATGACCAATCGCGCCGCCGCTTCGATGATCTCCATCGGGCGGTCCAATGTCTCGAAGAGTCCCGGCGTTTCAGGTTCGTGCGTATCGCCGATGGTGAGGCCCCCGTGCAGTCGTTGCTGGCACAAGAGCTGTATGGCGTACTGTGCCGCGGGCGACGATTGAACGTCCAAGACGTCGCGCGCGATCTCGGCGAAGCCGGGATAGTAACGAAAGGAGTCGCCGTTGGCGACCGACGTCGTCAACGTGTGCGCGAAGGGCTCCGTCTCGGCCATGTAGAGACGCACCTTGCGCAGAGGATCGTTTTCGAAGAGTTCCGCGCCGAATCCACTCAACGTCGCACCAAGGCACAGGATCACGTGGTCGCCGCCGTAGTGCACGCCTCGGTGGTCGATGGCGGCGTGATCGACCACGCCGACCAGTTCGTGCCCGGGTAGATATTCGTAGCGACCGCTGTTTTCCATATACGTGCGAAGGGCACCGAGCGCCACTCGTGACTCGACTGCCGCGTCGAGCCCGCAGTAGAGACCGCCGATGAATTCGCCCTGAAGGGCCGGATTACGTGCCACGACCTCCTGCGGCGACAGCAGTTCGAACTGGCGGACGTCGGCGTCGTCGCGCGCCATGGCACGACGCGCGACTTCAAGCTCAAGTTCATTGTTGACAAGCGTGAGCGAACCGTTCGCGCGGAATCCGACCTCTGGCACGCCGAGCGCCACCTCCTGCCACAGTTCGCGGGCCCGGAGCGCCAGCGTCAGTTCGCGCCCGACAGCTCGCCCGCTGACCCAGACGAGACCGAAGTTGCGCACGGTCGCACCACTAGGTGCGAGGTCTCGTTCTAAATGCACCACGCTTGCCCCGCGCGCCAACGCGAACAGCGCATGCATCGTGCCGAACACGCCTCCCCCGACGACCACGACGCGTTGACCTTGCAACGTCGTGTCCAAATCGTTCAGCACCGTCGCGAAGTTAGGTTGAGGATGTTTCGCAACCGTGACGAACAGGTGTCAGCGACACAACACTTTGTACGCACTAGTCGACGCGACGCTCTACGAAGAACCCCCGCAACAGTTCGGCCGACTCGTCGGCCAGCACGCCGTAGGTGAGTGACGCTTCGTGCAAGAGTCGAGGATCGCTCAGGACGTTGTAACGAGATCCGACCGCACCTGCCTTTTCGTCGAGCGCGCCTATCACGACTCGGCGCACACGCGCGTTCAATAGTGCGCCGGCGCACATCACGCACGGCTCCAACGTGATGTAGGCCGTCACTTCATCCATGCGCCACGAGGGCCGCGAGAACGCGGCGTCGCGAAGTGCCACCATCTCGGCGTGGGCCGTTGGGTCCTGGTCGAGTTCGCGCCGGTTCTCCCCTACGCCGATCACGACGTCGTTTTCAACGAGCACGCACCCGACGGGAACGTCCTCGTGTCCTGCGGCGACCATCGCGATGTCGAGCGCCGCACGCATGAAGAGTTCGTCATTGGCCGCATCATCCACGACCACGAACTTACGAGATGCACTTCATCAAGGACGAAAAGGTGGCCGAGAACGACCGAAGTAGACTCCTCGACGGAGGGGTGCGAGAGCGGCCGAATCGGGCAGTCTCGAAAACTGCTGTGTCTCCGGGCACCGTGGGTTCAAATCCCACCTCCTCCGCCAGTTGAGAACGGGTGACGTTTGTCACCCGTTTTCTTCTCTGTTAGACCGATTGGAACGTCGAAGTACGCTGGCTGCGTGCGGCGCGAGCCGCCGAAACAGGAGAATGCCATGGTCTCGTCAATCGAAACATCAGTGGGTACCGAGCGCAAGGTCGTCACCGAATTGCCTGGCCCGAAGTCGCGCGCCCTTCACGAACGCCGTAAGGCAGTCGTAAGTGCTGGACTGACCCAGGGCTTCCCTATCTACATTGACCGAGCCGAAGGCGCAATCCTCGTCGACGTCGACGGCAACCAGGTCCTGGACTTCGGCTCAGGTATCGCGGTCACTACCATCGGTCACGCCGTGCCCGAACTGGTCAACGCGGTAAGCGCACAAGTCGCCGCCTTCACCCACACCTGTTTCATGGTGAATCCGTATGAAAATTACATCGAGGTCTGCGAGGAGCTCGCGGCTCTGACGCCTGGATCGCACGCGAAGACTTCTGCGCTCTTCAACTCCGGCGCCGAAGCGATCGAGAACGCCGTGAAGATCGCCCGTCTCGCGACCGGTCGCCAGGCGATCATCGTCTTCGACCACGCCTATCACGGTCGTACCAACCTGACCATGGCCCTGACGGCGAAGAACATGCCCTACAAGGACCGCTTCGGTCCGTTCGCACCGGAGATCTACCGAGTGCCCATGAGCTACCCGTTCCTCGACGGACTGAGCGGCGCCGAAGCGGCCGCAGTCGCTATCAAGATGATCGAGACCCAAGTTGGTGCCAAAAATGTCGCCGGTCTCCTCATTGAGCCGATCCAGGGCGAGGGGGGCTTCGTCGTGCCGGCCGACGGTTTCTTGCCGGCGCTCTCGGAATGGACGACTGCCAACGGCGTCGTCTTCATCGCTGACGAGATCCAGAGTGGTTTCTGTCGCACCGGCGACTGGTTCGCGGTCGACCACGAGAATGTAGTCCCCGACATCGTCGCGACCGCCAAGGGTTTGGCTGGCGGCATGCCGCTCGCCGGAGTCACCGGTCGTGCCGAATTGATGAATGCCGTGCACGAGGGCGGACTCGGTGGCACGTACGGCGGTAACCCCGTCGCCTGCGCCGCGGCACTCGCCACGATCAAGACGCTGCGCGACCGAAACCTGGTGCAGCGCGCTCGCGAGATCGGGGACATCCTCTTCGCCAATCTTCGTTCACTTTCTCGCGACGTCGCCATCATCGGCGAGGTGCGCGGACGAGGCGCGATGGTCGCGATGGAGTTCGTCCAGCCCGGCACGAAGGAACCGAACGCCGCAGCCGTCAAAGCCATCATCAGCTACTGCAACCAGAACGGTGTCATCGCGATCTCGTGTGGCACGTACGGCAACGTCGTACGGCTATTGCCGCCCTTGGTCATCACCGATGCCCAGCTCGCCGACGGACTCGACGTCCTCGGTGCGGCCGTGCGCGCCGCCAGCTAACTCAGGCAACTCTGCGACGACTGCGTTCCGCGGGCCGGGGTCGAAGCGATGTCGTGCTCCACCGTCGCGGCCGGGATCGCGTACGCCGTCTCGCTCTGACTGAGTGACTTCGAGAACACGACGCCCGCGACGTCACCACTCACCATGACGGGGCTGCCCGAATTGCCCGGTTCGATGTTGGAATAGAGGACCAGCACCGTTCGTTGGAACGTCTGCTTGTCATAGATGTCGCGCGACTCGGCCGTGATCACTCCATTGACGATCGACGGACTGACCGTTCGCGGCCCGTCGAGCGGGAAACCGATCACTTCGGCGCGCGCGCTGGTCGGCGGCGCCGACGAGACGAAAGTCAACGGCGAACTGTTCGTCCCTGTCGCGACGCGCAGTATCGCAATGTCGTTCACCGGATCGAACAGCGCCACCTGCGCTGCCGCACCACCGACCGTCACGCTGGTCGCACCGGCGACCACGTGAGCGTTGGTCACCACGAGGTTCGCCGAAATGAAGAATCCGGTTCCTTGATGGATGTTCGTGCATCCCATCGCGAGCACCTTGAGGACTTCGCTCGGCGAATGAGGCGAGAGCGTGTTCTTCCCGAGCGTGGGTGCGGGGCCTGTCGACGGCCCGCTCGGCGCGACGATGCTCGCAAACACACTGGGAAAGTTCGCGTTACGAAGAATGGTCTGTAACCGCGCCTCGGCCGAGGGCACGGTCGGTAGGGCCTGGTCGAGTGCTTTGATGATACGAGAGCCCTGAATCCCACTCGCACCGGTGCTCCACGACGTCGCGACGAACAGGGCTGCAACGAGCCAACAAGTGAGCAAGGCACCGGCGACTCCGATGACGACACCCGCGCCGGAGTCGACGAGACCCAACTTCACCATTTTGACGGTTCGTCGAATGGACCTACCGACGAGATGACCGAGAAAGTGACAGACGAAGACCGCGATCACGACGATCGCCAACGCGAGTATGGGACGCCACGATGCGTGCGTGATATCCGTCGACAGTGACGGCGCGATCTCGATCCCCAAGTAGAAACCTAGAAAAATCCCCACCCAACCCAAGACCTGCCGGATCGCCCCTTGGAACCAGCCCTGAATCGCGGCCACGACGACGATGGCAACGATTAGTACATCGACCCAGTTCATGTAGTCCAAATTAGACCTCGCCCTCGAAAGGGGGCGATTCAAAGTCAAGGTCCACTTCAGTATCATCAACACAGCGACAACGGTCGTGATGATCTCAAGGAAACAATGATTCGAGTGCCAGCCCACGTACGTTCACTGGTACGGACTTTGGCGGTGTGCTCAGTCGCAAGTGTGGTGCTGGCATCGTGCGCTCCCGCCACAACGGCGAAAGTGATCACTCGCGTCACTGGACTTCCGGCGATCAGCATCTCGGTGCCGCTCTCCATCGTCGCGTGCACGACGAACAACTCCTGCGTGACCTTGGGGACGTCCGACCTTGACGTGAATCCGACCTCGGTCGGCGAGTACCGGTCGGCGAACGGTCACTGGACGGTATTGACCGTGCCGAGCGCCGACACCTCGACGTACGTCCAGGCAGCCTCATGTTGGAGCAACGGTTGCCTCTTCGTTGGTTCGCAGTCGAATGGCGATCTGGTGTGGCGCTACGACGCCACGTCCCACTCATTCACCACCGAGGTAGGACCGACCGGTGCGTCGGGCATCGAGGTGGTGAGTTGCTACTCGTCGATGACGTGCGCGGTCTTCGACGATGCGAAGAGCGGACCGCGGTTCCTCACCACCGATGACGCAGGTGCGACGTGGTCAACACCAGTGAGCGTCGGCGTGCCGTCCCAAGATACGGTGACCTCATTGTCGTGTCCATCGGCGTTGGACTGCATCGCGAGCTTCCTCAATGCCTCCAATGGCATCGAGGTCTACGTGACCAGCGACGGCGGCGCGACGTGGAAGCTGCGCACCGACGTCTCCACCGTTACGTGGTCGACCCTCACATCGTTGAACTGCGTCGGGAAGAAATGCCTGGGGCTGGCCGATCTCCACACTGGATGGCGTATCGAGCGCACCGACAACTTCGGGCGTTCGTGGAAGAAGGTGGCGTCACTACCGAGTTCCATCCTCGACCTCGCCTGCACGTCGCTCCAACATTGTGTCGTAGGCGGATTGACGAACTCGCTCGCCTCAACTCCCTGGCTCGCCACGGTGATCTCGGGCACCGTCACGACGGCGAAACTCACCTACGTGCCGTCACCTATCGCCGACGTCGCGTGCGGATCGAAGGTCTGCGCGGCGATCGGCGTGACGACCGTGATGACGTTGCGGCCATAGCCCGCACCCGCGCTTAGAGCACAGATCGGATTCAAAAGTCGAGCTCGTTGCCGGCCCGCGTTGGTTCTATGCGAGGCTGGTGTCGTGAGTTCCAGCACCAGCACCGTTCCATCCGGTTGGTATCCCGATCCATCCGGCGCTCGCCAGTGGCGGGTCTGGACGGGTTCGGAATGGTCCACGATGACGCGTCCCTACGGCGAGGCGCCGAGCACCGCAGGAGATCTGCCGCTCATCCAAGCGCTTCACCGTTTGGTGCGATACGGCGTAGCCGGAGATTTCGCGGGCATCAGCATCCTCGTCAGTGTGCTCGCTCACTGGCCGGGAACCGCCCACCCGGTTTCGCAGTGGTTCGCTCTGGCGGCGTGCAATGTCGCGGTTGCGCTCCTGCTCATCGGCACTGCCGGCTTCGCCTTTGCCGCGCGTGAACTCGAAGGTCGCTGGACTGCCTGGGCTTTCATTCCAGGGGTGAATCTCTTCGGCGTCAACGCCGTCGTCACAAAACGACTCGGCGGCCAGCCCCTTCGCCGCGTCGGCGCTGAAGTCGTGCTGATGGTGCTCTTCGCCGTCCAGTTCCACGCCGAAGCGTGGCTGTGCGTGGCGCCGGTGATCGTGGCAGTGGGTCAGTCGCAGTGGATCGCCTCCTTTATAGAGCAGATCGTGAACTCGTCGTCACCGTCGTCGCCGGCAGCATCCTGACGTGACACAACGACAACGACCGAACCAAGGGAGTTAGCCCGATGTACGAATGGAGTGACGAGCAACAGGCGATCATCGACGTCGTGCGTCGCTTCGTCGACGAGGAGATCCGTCCGCAACTCGATGACCTCGAACACAACGGCGTGCCGCCCTACGCCATCCTTCGAAAGATGTACGACGTCTTTGGACTAAAGGAGATGGCGAGGGAAAGTTTTCGTCGCCAACTCGATCGAAAGATCGCCGGCGACGAGCCCTCGCGCGAAGGTCGCGGCTCAGAACCCGCCGCGCAACTCATCTCCACCATCGAACTATGCCGAGTGAGCCCGGGACTGCTCACCTCACTCGGAGTGTCCACCGGTCTCGCGGCGGGCACGATCAACAAACTCGGTACGCCAGCGCAGATGGAGCGCTGGGCACTGGATTTGATGACCCTCGACAAGATCGGAGCCTGGGCGATCACCGAACCGGACTCTGGTAGTGACGCGCTCGGCGGTATGCGCACGAGCGCCAAGCGCGACGGCGACGACTACGTCCTTAACGGTCAGAAGACCTGGATCACCAACGGCCCCTACGCCGACACCATCGTGCTGTACGCCAAACTCGACGACGGAACCGGCGAAGAGATGCGGAGTCGCAAGGTTCTGACGTTCGTGCTCGACAAGGGAATGGATGGACTGGTACAGGCCGCGCCGATGCGCAAGATGGGACAGCACGCATCCCCGACCGGGGAGATCTTCTTGAGTGACGTCCGTGTCGGCAAGGACCGCCTCCTCGGCGAGAGCGAAGACCCGGTCGGTGGTGGTCGCCAGAGCGCGAGGGACAACTTCGTGGCCGAGCGTGCCGGCGTCGCTGCGATGTCACTCGGGATCATCGAGGAGTGCCTGAAACTCTCGATTGAGTACGCGAAACACCGTCGCCTCTGGGGTACGGCCATTGCCGACTACCAGCTCATCCAACTCAAACTCGCGCAGATGGAGGTCGCGCGCGTCAACGTGCGCAACATGGTGTTCGCCCACATCGAGCGCTCGTCGCACGGGGCTCTCCCGACGTTCGCCGAGGCCTCGGCGATGAAGCTCTACTCGGCCCAGGCCGCGTGCCAGGTGGCCGACGACGCCATCCAGGTCTTTGGGGGCAACGGCTATATCGCCGAATATCGCGTCGAGCAACTCAGCCGCGACGCGCGTGTCCTACGCATCTATGCCGGTACCGACGAGATGCAAGTCATCGCCATCGCCAAGGACCTCGTGCGGGACTAGTTGGTCTCGGCACTAAGTGCGGACCGAAGTCGATCGGCTACACCAATCCATCCCTTGTAGTGCTGCATCTCCTCGGGAGCGGTGTCGAGATTCAACAACAGCGTGGGACCAAACTCCTCATGGGCGTCGCACAGCTGCTGGGCCGAGGCCACGTAATTGCGGATGGTGAAGATGATGGCGCCGGATTCGGGGAGTCGGCGCAGGGTCTGGCGCTCCACACGAAAGAACCATTCGGCCAAGTCACCGTGCGGGCTCTGTCGAGCGCTGGTCGGTTGATGTAGGACCGGCGAGTCGATCAGCGTCCAGTTCAGTCGCCAAAACGAGCGCTCCGGTTTCAGTCGTTCGAAGAACGAGTTGGTAGGCCGGCTCAGTTCGATGTCGTAGATCGGCACGGGACCGTGGATGTCATCGAGCGTCGTACCGAGTTTGGTTGCCAGATTCCAGCGCGAGGGAAAGCACACGCAGGCAGCCTGCAACCGCCAAGCGTCGGAACGAACGAGCACGCAGAGATCCTCTTGCACCAAGCGCGACGCCGCGACGGCCGGATGCTCGCTGGCGTCAACGTCGGTCGCGACCTCAGGGTGATGTTCGTTGAGAAAGCGGACAACTTCGACGAGCAGCTCACGACTCCCCTCGTCGCCCTCGGGATTCGTCGCCACGACGACGTCGCGCGAAGAGTTGAGGAGTTGACGTTTCTGCTCCAATTCGTCGTCGCGACGTTCATCGACTTCCAACCATCGATCGGTGTCGAGAGGGCGAAGGCCCATGGCCATGCGCCAACCCTTGGGCTCCAACGGAATATAAGGGAAGTCGCTCACGCGCGGCCTCGTGGTCGCAACACAAACCAGTAAATGCAGAACACGATGACCGGTACGGCAATGACGATGACGCGCGCCTCCGGCAGGACCACGCCCCGATGGACGCTCACGGTGGTCGTCGTGGTGCTGAGAGCCTCGGTGATTCGATTCAACTGCTGTCTCCTTGTGCGAGCCCCAGGTAGATTCGCCTCGCCATCGGCGAGTGAGTCCGATTACGACCTCGACTTTTTCTCCTGTTCGGCCATCAAGGCTTCCAGGGTGTCAATGATGTTCGAGATCGCCATGTCCTGAGCGAGAAGGTGCTTTTGAATCTCCTCGGATTCTTTCAACACGGCTTCGGCGTCTTTATAGGTGTCCTCGGCGCGCTTGTCGGCGGCGCGGGCCTGAATATTTTGACCCACGATGATGATCGGCAACAGGACGAGCTGGAGGAACGAACTCGACAGCCAGACGATGATGAAGTAGGTGCCCTGTTTGATGGCGTCTGGCAGGGCGAAGAGCGCGATGACGGTGAAGATGTAGGCCATCCACATGGTCCCCACGACGAGAGTGATGCGGAGCCCGAACCTCGCGTTGAAGCGGATAATGGGATTGGGATGATCAAGGCGGCGAAGGTCACGGGTCTTGGTCGGGGTGGCCAATCTGCGCTCTTCCACCCACGGGTGTCTTACGTATTCGTAGATTTTCGGCATACCGGAATTCTCACACGTTTCGGCTCGCCATCAACGCGCGCTGGCACATGATGGCGAGGCACTTCGTGGCGAACCTTTGTGGGACGATGGCGCCGTGGAGTTCTCACTCGACGGCGGCGCGGCCGCCCTTTCTCGAACACCCGCGGTACTGCAAGCACTGTTGACGGGCCTTCCAGAAGAGTGGACGGCCAACAGCGAAGGTCCCGAGGCGTGGTCGCCGCATCAAGTCGTGGGGCACATGACCCACCTTGAAGAGAGCGATTGGATGGACCGAACCGTCAAAATCCTCGTCGAAGGCGGACCCCATACGTTCGCCGACATCGACCGCGAAGCTGGCTTCGCCAAGTTCGAAGGATGGTCAATGACAGAGCTGCTCGAGCGATTCACCTATGTCCGGATGTCGAACCTCGAGCGCCTCAACGTCCTCGTGTCAATCGACGACCTGGACCGGATCGGGATCCACCCTGACTTTGGAGAAGTGACGCTGCGTCAACTCCTCGCCACCTGGGTCGTGCATGACTTCAACCACCTGGATCAAATCGCCAAGACGATGGCCAAGCACTACACGGGTGCGATCGGCCCTTGGCGAGAGTTCCTTCCCATCATCGACGCGCCGTAAGACGTCGCAATCGATTGCTGGTGCTGGTTGACTCAAACCACCAGGTCTGGTGACGTCTCCATGCCTTGATTCCATACCGAACGAGCGATGATCTTGGTGGTGTCGGCGCGATAGCTGTACTTGTTGGCGATGTCGCGGATCTCCTCGAGCAGACCTTCGGTGAGCGTCGTCGGGTCGAGTCCGAGAGCAACGAAACGTTCGCGACTGACGTTGAGTTCGTTCTCCACCGCTTCCTTGCGAGGGTTCGGCAAGTTCGCGATCTTGACGCCCGTCTCCTTGGCGATAAGTTCGGCGAGTTCGATGATTCGGTGCGTCTCGGTGACTTGATTGAAGACGCTCACCTGATCACCGCGCGCGGGTGGATTCTCGAGCGCGATCTGTATGCAGCGGACCGTGTCGCGGATATGGATGAAGGCGCGGGTCTGTCCGCCCGTGCCGTGCACGGTCAATGGGTGACCAATGGCGGCCTGCATCAAGAAGCGGTTCAAGACCGTGCCGTAGTCACCGTCGTAGTCGAAACGATTGATCAAACGTTCGTCGAGGATCGTCTGAGGCGTCTGCGTCCCCCACACGATTCCTTGGTGCAGGTCCGTGATCCGGAGCTGGTCGTTCTTCGCGTAGAAGGCGAAGAGCAGCTGATCGAGCGTCTTGGTCATGTGATACACCGAGCCGGGATTGGCCGGGTGGAGGATCTCGCGCTCGATCTCACCGTCGGGAGTGGGCACCTTGACGGTCAGATAGCCCTCAGGAATCGGGGCCGAACCAGACCAGCCGTACCCGTAGACACCCATGGTGCCGAGATGCACCAGCGCGATGTCGAGACCGCTTTCGACGATCGCCACGAGGACATTGTGCGTTCCTCGCACGTTGTTGTCGACGGTGTAGCGCTTGGCCGCGGAGTTGCGCATGGAGTACGGTGCCGCGCGTTGCTCGCCGAAGTGCACGATCGCGTCAGGGCGTTCGTCACGCAAGAGCTCAAGGAATCGCTCGTACTCTTCGGCGAGGTCCAAGTGCACGAAGCCAATCTCTTTGCCCGTCAGCTCCTTCCAAGTCCGGACGCGCTCTCCCATCGGGCGAATCGGGGTGAGGGACTCGACTTCGAGCTCGAGGTCGATTTCGCGGCGGCTGAGGTTGTCCACGACGATGACGTCGTGGCCCTTGTCAGATAGGTGCAACGACGTGGGCCAACCACAGAATCCGTCACCTCCAAGTACCAAAACCTTCATGAAATCTCCTCATTCGATGCCGACGCGGCGGCTGCAGTCACGTACCGAAACCCCGATTCGAGGGGATCTTTACCCTTCAACCTTAACAGCGGCCCAAATATTGCCCGGAGTCTTAGGCGCCGTCAGAGGGCTCGAGCGTCGATTCGACGAAGTTCTGTATGCGCCGATCCGGAATGAACCACATCACCCCCACCACGATGAATATGGCAATCGACAGCCACCGAAAGGCGAAGGCCAGGGGAATCGCAACTATGTAGGACCCGAAGGAGAGTTTCGCCTTCCAGTCTCGCCCGAGGGCGTTTTTGAGCCGCAGATCCGAACCGTGAGACCTGACGATCACGATCTGGAGGATTGTGTAGGACGCCGCGGCCATCGCCACCACGATGCTGTAGGTGGCCACGGTGTCTTTGGCGAATCCGTTCTCCGCCATCCAGGCGGTCGCGAATGGAAAGAGCGAAAGACAGAAGAGCAGTCCGAGATTCGCCCAGAGCATGGCACCGCTGACCTTGCGCACCGTCATCAGCAAATGGTGATGGTTGTTCCAATAGATGCCGAGGTACACGAAGCTGAGTATGTAGGCCAACAATGACGGATAGGTCGAACGAAGATCGGAGAAGGTAGGTCCGTGCGGCTGGTGTAACTCGAGGACCATGATGGTGATCAGAATCGCGATCACTCCGTCGCTGAAGGCCTCCATGCGCCGGCCAGTCATCGACGACCTTTCGACGCGAACGACTGCGACACGCGAGTCACGTGCACCACGTCGCTATGAGCTCGTGGTCGAATCATTCATCGCGGGGATGATCGTGCCGCCGTAGGCCTCCAGTGTTTCGGCGTTGGCGTCGTGTTGGAGATAGAGCGCGAACTGGTCGACGCCAATCGAACGCAACTCTTCCAGGCGTTCCATGTGTCGTTCCACCGGTCCCAACAGACAGAAGCGGTCGATGACGTCATCGGGCACGAACTCGGTATGCGTGTTGCCAGCGCGTCCGTGTTCGCTGTAGTCGTAACCGTCGCGGCCCTTGATGTAGTCGGTGAGCGCCGCGGGAATCGGTGACGAGGGGTCGTTCCCGTATCGGGCCACGATGTCGGCGACGTGATTGCCCACCATGCCGCCGAACCACCGGCACTGATCGCGCTGGTGGGCGAGGTCATCACCCACGTAGGCCGGCGCCGCGACACAGAAGGTCAACGAGTCGGGATCGCGACCGGCGTCCGCGGCCGCGTCGCGCACGTGGGTGATCATCCAACGAGCGATGTCCGGATCCGCCAACTGCAATATGTACCCGTCGCCGACCTCGCCGGCGAGAGTCAGCGCTTTCGGACCGTACGCCGCGACCCAGACTTCGAGTTCGCTGTCCTTCACCCAAGGGAAATGCAACGTCGAGCCGTGGTACTGGACTGAGCGGCCGTTGGCGAGTTCGCGGATCACGTCGATCGAGTCGCGCAGTGTCGCGAGCGTCGTCGGCTTGCCGTTGGTCACTCGAACCGCCGAGTCACCTCGACCGATACCGCACACCGTACGGTTGCCGAACATCTCGTTCAAGGTCGCAAAGAGGCTGGCCGTTACCGTCCAGTCCCGGGTGGCGGGATTCGTGACCATGGGGCCGACCTTGATGGTGCGCGTCGACGCCAAGATCTGGCTGTAGATCACGAACGGCTCTTCCCACAAGATGTGCGAGTCGAAAGTCCAGGCGTAGTGGAAACCGAGCTGTTCGGCGCGTGTGGCCATCTCAACGACACGAGCGGCCGGTGGATTCGTCTGCAGCACAACTCCGAATTCCATGATCACTTCCTTCGCTGGTTGGTCACGTCCCGCATCGCCATTCGACTTCTAGACCAAGTACTGGCTGAGACCGCGCCGCAGGAACTTCCCATGTCCGACCGCTCCCGTGAACGCACTGTTCTCGACGATGATGCGACCGCGCGACAACACAGTTTCGATCCGGCCATCTACGTGCATGCCCTCATAGGCGGAGTGGTCCATATTCATGTGATGCGTCTTCACGCTTATGTCGGTCGTGCCCTTGGGGTCATAGATCACGACGTCGGCGTCCGATCCCGGGGCGATGACGCCCTTACGCGGATACAGTCCGAACATTCGTGCCGGGGTCGTCGACGCCAACTCCACCCAGCGCGCCAATGAGATCTCGCCCGTCACCACGCCTTGGTAGAGCAGATCCATCCGGTGCTCAACCGAACCTATGCCGTTAGGGATCTTGGAGAAGTTGCCGAGCCCCAGCTCTTTTTGGTCCTTCATGCAGAACGGACAGTGGTCAGTGCTGACGACGGAGAGGTCGTTGGTTCTAAGCGCCTGCCACAACGAATCCTGATGACCCTCGGCGCGCGAACGAAGTGGCGTCGAACACACGTAGGCCGCACCTTCGAACCCGGGTTTTGAGAGATGCTCTTCCAGACTCAAGTACAGATACTGAGGACAGGTCTCGGCAAAGACGTTGCCGCCGAGACCGCGTGCGCGCGCGATCGTCTCCACCGCCTCGCGAGAACTGACGTGCACGATGTAGAGCGGAGTCTTCGCGACCTTGGCCAACATGATCGCGCGATGTGTGGCCTCTTCTTCCAGTTCTACGGGCCGCGTTAGTGAGTGATACCGCGGATCCGTCTCGCCGCGCTCGAGCGCCTGGGCGACGAGGACGTCGATCGCCGGACCGTTCTCGGCGTGCATCATTATCGTGGCGCCTAGGTCCGACGCCGTCTGCATGGCGCGAAGTATCTGCCCATCGTCGGAGTAGAAGACGCCGGGGTACGCCATGAACAGCTTGAAGCTGGTCACGCCTTCGTTGTAGGTGAGATCGGCCATGGCCTTCAGGGCAGCGTCGTCGACGCCGCCGATGATCTGGTGGAAGCCGTAGTCAATCGCGCAATTGCCGTCGGCCTTCTCGTGCCACGCGGCCAGTCCGTCATGCACGTCCTCACCGGTGCGCTGCACCGCGAAGTCGACGATGGTCGTCGTACCGCCGAAGGCCGCGGCGATCGTGCCGGTTTCGAACGTGTCCGACGCCGCGGTACCGCCGAAAGGCAGTTCCATATGCGTGTGGACGTCGACGCCACCCGGGATGACGTATTTACCCTTCGCGTCAAGCACCCGGTCGCAGGTGGGTTTCACGCTCTCGAAGTAGCCCGGCGTGCCGAGCGCGGCTATCTCGTCGCCGTCGATCAATACGTCGTAGTCCTGGGCTCCTGTCGATGAGAGCACTTGGCCGCCGGTGATGAGGATGCGCGCCATCATCTACCAGTCGGTGAGGGGCTCGTACATGTCGGGACGCCGATCACGATAGAAAGCCCACTGCTCTCGGACCTCTTTCAATAGATCCATGTCGAGGTCGCGCACGACGAGCTCGTCGTTGGTGGTGCTCGCCACCTCACCGACGAACTGTCCGCCCGGACTCACGAAGTAGCTCTGACCATAGAAGTCGTTTGTGCCGAGGTCCTCCACGCCCACACGGTTGATGGCACCGACGAAGTATTCGTTGGCCACCGCCGACGCCGGCTGTTCGAGCTGCCAGAGGTAGGCCGACAGTCCCCGACTGGTCGCCGAGGGGTTGAAGACGATCTTCGCCCCGGCGAGACCCAGGGCACGCCAACCTTCTGGAAAGTGCCGGTCGTAACAGATGTAGACACCGATTCGACCAACGGCGGTGTCGAAGACGGGATAGCCGAGGTTCCCCGGTCGAAAATAGAACTTCTCCCAGAATCCGCTCACCTGGGGAATGTGCGTCTTGCGGTACTTGCCGAGGTACGTGCCGTCGGCGTCGATGACGGCGGCGGTGTTGTAGAGCACGCCCTCTTGTTCCATCTCGTAGACGGGGAGGATCATGACCATGTTGAGTTCGGCGGCGAGCGCCATGAAGCGCTGGGTCGTCGGACCCTCGGGCACCGCTTCGGCGTAGTCGTAGTAGGTCGCGTCTTGCACCTGACAGAAATACGGGCCATAGAAGAGCTCCTGGAAACAGATCACCTGAGCGCCTTGGGAGGCCGCCGCTCGAGCGTGATGCTCGTGGAGATCGATCATCGACGACTTGTCCCCTGTCCAGGCGGTTTGCACCAGTGCTGCTCTCACCACGTCTGACATGGTGTCTCCCTTCGGTTGGACCTTCGTGTCATCGAATAGAAAGAACCCTAGACAATGTTCGCCAACTCCGTTACCGGAAACGTGGAAGTCGAAAACGCTCTTCTTGGGAAGAAAACCGCGCTAGTGAAGGGTGACGATCGGCTTCGACGACGGTCCCAGCCGCAGGCCCGGTGCGGGGGCGCAGTACCTCGTTAAGGTGCCGGCCAGGGCGTTCACGAAGGTCAACTCACCTTCGGACGGCACGGCAATCGTGACCGGTCCTCCGTAGCTCGTCAAGGTCTCGGTCGCGTGCACGATGGCGAACGTGCTGTTCTGGACCGCCGACGTCACGAAACTGATTCGCGCGATCCTGCCCACGCTATTGATATCGAGGGTCATTGACTCAGCACCAAGCGGTCCTTGCGACGTGGGATTGACCAACCACGCTGGAAGCCCCGCTGTCTTTCGACTGACGATGCTCGTCGCAATGGATTTATTCATCGACACCGTGTACTGATGCATCGAGACTCCGTCAACCTTGACAGTGCCCTGGTCTTTCAACAAGGATCCGTTGCGCGTCAACAATGCCAGCCCCGCGAGCGGGCTTCCGGTGGAGCCGAGCGCTGACGGTCGATTGGAAGCCTTAAAAGGTAATGAGATCCATGGTGTCGGGAAACTCGCGCCGACCGTTCCCGTCAATTTGAGGTACATGATTCGGTCTGAATACACCATCGACTCCGCACCCAATTGCGCCAACGCGCCGTAGTAGACGAGCGTGGCCGAACAGGCGTCCGCCTGAAGATCACATTTGCCGGCTCCCTTCGCGGTGCCGATCTGGCCTTCTACGTCGATCGACTCCGAGATCGCAAGGTCGGCGGTGTTGTTCGCCAGCGTTGACACGAGAGCGCTTCGAACAGTCGACTGCGCGTCCGCAGATGACGTCCCGGAAAGGCGAAGTCCGATGGCAATAGCAACAACGACCACCACGAGCGCAATACCAATCGTCGCGACACGTCTCGACGGACCAGCCGTGACAGCCATTGCGTCGCTCTCGGACGGAGACGTTTCCTTCGGCTGATTCGATTCGTCGGCCATAGCCAACTCTCTTTTATTGATCTATAGGAGAGAGTACCGCTGGTCGATCGAATTACAACTGCAGGTTTGGATCCGTGAAATGGCACTTAGCGGATCTGTGAAAATCGCAATCTGCCCCATCGACGAACGGTATGCACGACGAGGAAGGCGGTAAGGACGACCCCCGTAATAGCGTGCCAACGAATTTTCGTGTGGTGCGGTGCCACGACGTCCCAGAAACCCGAAATCAACATCGCCGACGTCATGATGAGGAGAAAGCCATCGGCGAGAGCCATTCTGCTTCCAGGAAAGAGATAGCTTCGAACCTTCATAAGTCGGATGGCGAGCCGCTTCGAAGTTCGTCGTCGCTGGATCAAATGACATGCCACCAGCAACACGAACACCAGACCGAAGACAATGTGCAAGGTAAGGACCGGTTCCAACACCAGCGACGCAATCACCGATCCAATCAGACTTACGTGGACGAGCCAGCGCAGAAGACTGCGGCGAGATCGCGCGACACGGTTCGACGAATTCACGGGGTGAACCGATTGTTCAATCCAGTGAACTTCGAACGTTCAGCCTGACACCTTGAGAGCCTCGACAGATCGCGTCGAACACGCCCTGGTGCCGAGTGCAAACTGATGGAGCAAATGCGCACGAACATGTGCTCCATCATCAATGACATCGGCACCAAAAGGAATCGGGGGAAACCCTCTACATACCCGGCTCATCGGAATCTGGCGGGGTGACCCTCATCGCACCACGATCGAGCCGAGCACGCGCCAGTTCGGTTTGCCCGCGTAGAGCAGAGCTCGAATGCGGT
>Ga0209006_10000167_pt1 | contig 69750 bp, 58 predicted proteins | sample JacPin_JW_Ref_O2_FD_188567 | JGI IMG/M metagenome (GOLD analysis project Ga0209006, IMG submission 188567) | Forest soil microbial communities from Algoma, Ontario, Canada - Jack Pine, Ontario site 1_JW_Ref_O2 (SPAdes) (version 2) | ecosystem: Environmental > Terrestrial > Soil > Boreal... | reverse complement strand
GAAGCGGGCTGAGACGGTGACCATTCAGGATGCGAACGGGGTTTTGCTGAACACCCAGAATATGACCAATTTCCACAACGGGGACTATCTGGTGTGGCAGCTATCAGGCCATGTGCAGATTCTCGTGACCAGTAAGACCAGCAGCGCCAACGCAGTGATTTCTGGCCTGTTCTTCAAATAAATCCCGACGGCCCGCCACAGACACAAACAAACGGCGGCAACAGTGCGCGTGGCTATAGGTTGACTGCTCGTGACCTGCTCCCGCAATCCGCAGAAAAAGGAAAGTATATATAATTCTGCGGACGAGCGTAATCTTCACCGCATACTTTCTGAATTGAAGATTCCTCGCCCCGGACGTTCATTCCACAATCGGAGGGTCTTCGCACATGTCTCTGATCTAGCCCTTCCCCGGCAAAGGGGGACAAAGGGGGAATTGGTGCCCCGTGGCCGGCATTATCCGTCCCCTGTTCGACTGAAATGACTGGCTTTAGTGGCGGCCAAACCCTTGACCCGCCCGCGACAAACTCTTGTGTGGGGAATCCTCGAACCATTTGTGACAGTGGCTTTCCCTTGCTGGTTGGCAGGAATGGGCGCCCGGCCCATGTTTCGAGAGGCCATCTTTCAACCGGGAGTATGGCCAGGAGGATCGACATAAGATATTCATTTTCAGCATGTTAAGTAGCGACACAAGCCTCATCTCTCATGTTCTATTAGGGATTTCTGGCCAGATAATTGCAGATCAAGTTCAGGTCCTGCTGGCGGTTTAACGGCGGTAGCCCACGCTTCGAGGCCAGCAAAACTGTTGAACAATGAATAATGAATAAGGTGGACCCGCTGCGGAATGTGCGCCGTCCGCCAACAAAAAACACGGTGCCAGTCCTGCCTCACGAATACATTCAACGCGACTGAGTGCACTCATTGACAACTGGATCGAAAGCCGCCTGATCTCGAATCCGAGCCAGACCGACCACTCATTGAGTTCTTGCGGTTCTGTATAAGATATGGATGCGTAACGGGCCAATTTTGCGGAAAGTATTGTAGGTTTATCAATGAGAAGTTTTGCGTGGCCGACTTGTGAGCTCGGATGAAACCCTTTCCCGTGACGCAATGCCTGTCTCTACGGTTGAAAGCTGGATTCTTCGAACACGAAGCACGCTCGACGAGCCGTCAGACCGAATGGATGTTCCAATGAAATCAGGTGCAAAGAGTACGAACTCCGCGGAGCACCCGCAACAAGCGCTTGGGATAGAAGTGTCCCTGCTCACCGGCGCGGCTGATAAACCTTATGCATTTGGTTTGGCGACAGAGTTAGCTGCAGAAGAAGTTGTGCTTGATGTGATTGGCAATGATGAGCTTGACTGCCCAGAATTTCACGGTTTGCCAAAGCTGAACTTCCTGAATCTGCGTGGCGACCAGGACCCAAATGTAAGCCGGCTTAGGAAAGCGCTCAGGGTCCTGCTCTACTATCTCAAGCTCATCCGATACGCGGCTGGAGCCCAACCCAGGATTTTTCACATTCTTTGGAACAACAAGTTCAAGCACTTTGACCGCACCATCCTGATGCTCTACTACCGTTGGCTCGGGAAAAAAGTGGTTCTCACGGTCCACAACGTGAATGCCGAGACGAGGGATTCTCGCGACTCGTGGTGGAACCGGCTAACACTTCGTCTGCAATACCAGCTCGCCGACCATCTTTTCCTTCACACAGAGAAAATGAGGGAGGAACTCATCAAGAGTTTCGGGGTAGCCAGGGATCGCACTACCGTTATTCCTTTTGGGATTAACAATGCAGTGCCCAACACGGATCTAAGCTCGCAGGAGGCGCGCGTGCGGCTGGGCATCCGTGAAAATGAAAAGATGATTTTGTTTTTCGGCCACATCGCCCCATACAAGGGATTGGAATATCTCGTCGCCGCATTTCAAAAGGTCGCTCTAAAGCACGGTGAATATCGTCTCGTCGTCGCAGGGAGACCCAAGGATTGCGAAAAATACTGGCAAGAAATTCTTGATTCGATCCGTGACGATGTGCGGGACGGCCGCATTCTGCTGAGGGCTCAATATATTCCGGATGAGGAGACCGAGGTCTTTTTCAAAGCAGCGGATGTCATGGTTCTCCCGTACAGATATATTTACCAGAGTGGTGTTCTCTTTCTTGGGTACAGCTTTGGCTTGCCAGTGCTTGCCGCGGATGTGGGGGCTCTGAAAGAGGACGTTGTCGAGGGAAAGACTGGCTTCGTTTTTGCTCCGGAAAACTCGGGAGACTTGGCCAGAGTCATTGAAAATTATTTCGCCAGTGATCTGTACAAGGAATTAAGCAGCCGGCGACGGGGAATAATAGACTATGCGAACGAACGCAATTCTTGGCACGTGGTCGGAGAACTGACCAGAGGCGTCTATTCAAAGTTACTCCAATACGAAACACCGGAAAAACTTTTGAATGAAAGGCAGTCGGAGGCTCACGGTGAATGAAATTCTCACCACGAGCGAAGGACCCGGAGTGCGCGGAAGCGCAGATTCGAAAACGGACCAACGGCGAAACTTCGTGATTGCTCCCGATCAGCGCGTCCTCATAACCGGTGCGGCAGGTTTTATCGGCAACCGGGTCTTGGAACGCCTGCTGGAACGCGGATTCAGAAACCTGGTCTGTTTGGTTCGACCGTCCAGCAACCTCGGTAGATTGAACGCTGTCATCGAGCGACGGCCGGAAGGCGCAAAGATCGAACTGCTGAAAGGTAACCTGGTGTCGCGCCAGGACTGTGAAGAGGCCTGCAAGGACGTGAGCCTCGTCCTCCATCTGGCCGCAGGCGTTAGCGAGAAATCTTTTCCGAATGCTGTCCTGAATTCCGTTGTTACAACACGCAATCTGCTCGACGCTTGTGCGCGAAATGGCAGTCTGACACGCTTCGTACTTGTCAGCTCATTTGCCGTCTATTCAAACCGTCAAAAACGCCAATGGCGCATCCTTGACGAATCGTGTCAAGTAGAAGAACACCCCGAACGACGCGGAGAGGCTTACTGCTTTGCGAAAGTGAAGCAGGAAGAGCTTCTTCGGGAATATGGAAAGAATTTGGGAGTACCTTATGTGGTAGTTAGGCCGGGCAGTGTATATGGTGAAGGCAAAGCAGAAATAACGGGTCGCGTAGGTTTGGGTACATTTGGAGTTTTTCTTCACCTGGGAGGATCCAATCCCATACCGTTAACCTATGTGGATAACTGCGCAGAGGCGATCGTGCTCGCAGGGCTAGTTCCGGGTGTTGAGGGAGAGGCATTCAACGTAGTGGATGACGATCTTCCCTCAAGCCGCCAGTTTTTGCGGCTTCACAAAAGGAGTGTCAGGCGATTCCGCTCGATTTACGTACCTCACTTCGTCAGCTATGCCCTCTGCTACTTGTGGGAGAGATACTCGCACTGGTCGGAAGGGCAGTTGCCGCCCGCCTTTAACCGGAATCGCTGGCACGCCTATTGGAAAAAAACTCGTTATAGCAACCGGAAACTGAAATCGAAGCTCGGCTGGGTGCCAATCATCTCGACTTCAGAAGCCTTGAAGCAATATTTTGCCGCTTGCGGACAGGATGCACACAATGCTTAAAGTCGCGATCATAGGATGCGGAAAGATTGCTGACGGCCATGTGTCGCAGATCCTGAGGATCAAGGGATGCGAGATTGTTGCCGTGTGCGACCGTGAAACGCTCATGGCGAAGCAGCTCTACGAGCGTTTCCCGATTAAAGCGTATTTCACGGATGTGACGGAACTTCTCGATGCGGCTCGGCCCGATGTGGTGCACATTACCACATCGCCCGAAACTCATTTTGATATCGCCAGGACTTGTCTCGGACATGGTTGCCACGTCTACATCGAAAAGCCTTTCACCGTCTTCGCCGAGCAGGCGAAACAGCTCGTGTCCCTGGCGGAAAGCAAGGGCCTGAAACTGACGGTCGGGCACAACTACCAGTTCAGCCACGTCGCTCGGCGAATGCGAAAGTTAGTGCAAAGCGGTTATCTTGGGGGATCTCCTGTGCACATGGAGAGCTACTACTCCTATAATCTGAGTGACCCGAGCTATGCAAAAGCACTGTTGGGCGACAAACAACATTGGGTAAGAAAACTGCCGGGCAGGCTGCTTCAAAACATCATCAGCCACGGAGTGGCGAGAATTGCCGAGTTTCTCACGGGCGATGGGCTGCAGGTGATTGCTTATGGTTTTACGAGCCCGCTCCTGAAACGAATCGATGAAAATGAGATCGTAGATGAGCTTAGGGTCATCCTCAGTGAAGGAGAACGCTTAACAGCCTATTTCACCTTTTCCTCCCAGATGCGGCCCTCACTCCATGAGTTTCGAATCTACGGTCCGGCGAACGGGCTTCTTCTTGATCAGGAACATGAAATTCTGATCAAGCTTCCTGGGGACAGATTCAAGAGCTATGCGGATAAGTTTATCCCCGCGGGTATATTCGCAAAGCAGTATCTTGGAAACGCTGCGACCAATGTTAAATTGTTTTTGAAGCGGGATTTTCACATGGATGCGGGCATGAAGTGTCTAATCGAATCCTTCTACAACTCGATTCGAGAAGGCGCCCCCCTGCCTATCTCCTATCGAGAGATTCTCCTAACCACCGGGATCATGGATTCCATTTTCGAACAACTCGCCAACAACACGAGGCAGGTTCAGTTCGCTTCACAATCAGAAGCAAGATGACCAGCCACAGTCGTCGAATGCATAGAACACAAATGATTGTTGTACTCGAGAACTTTTTCAGTAGTGCTTGCCTGATGCCGATAAAAAAGTCAGCGAGCATGAGGCTTGTCCCTGTGATTTTCCAATTGGCTGAGAGATTCCCTGGAGCAAATCGATGATCATTACGCGTACTCCACTCCGTATTTCCTTCTTCGGTGGTGGAACGGACTACCCCGTGTGGTCCAATCAAAACGGAGGGGCGGTTCTTTCAACAGCCATTGATAAGTACTGCTACATCACTTGCCGCCGGATGCCGCCTTTCTTCGATTATCGAAGCCGCGTCTCCTATTCCAAGGTCGAAAACGTTGCTAGCAATGAGGCGATCGAGCATCCTTCGGTGCGAGGCTGCCTGCAATTTCTGAAAATCCGGGAAGGCGTCGAAATTCACCACGTCGCTGATTTGCCCGCTCGCACAGGCCTGGGGACAAGTTCCGCGTTCACTGTTGGCCTTCTGCTTGGACTCTATGCCCTTCAAGATCGCATGCGCGATAAGCAGGCTCTGGCCCAGGATGCGATTTATGTTGAACAGGAAGTGCTCAAAGAGGCCGTAGGATCGCAGGATCAGATCGCCGCGGCTTATGGCGGCCTGAATCGCGTCAACTTTCATCGTGATGGAAGTTTCGATGTACAACCGGTTTTCGCTCCTCGCGAGAGGATTGCAGAGCTCCAGGATCACGTGGCGCTCTTCTTCACAGGCTTTGCGCGCACTGCCTCAGAAGTAGCACAAGTGCAGATCAAAGAAACACATAAGCGGCAGACAGAGCTTTCCGCAATGTACCAGATGGTCGCTGAAGCTGAAGCGATCATCACCAACACAAGCCGGTCGATCCTCGAATTCGGGCGCTTGTTGCAAGAGAGCTGGAAGCTCAAGAAATCCCTGACGGATAAGATTTCCAATCCTCATCTTGATGAAATCTACCAGGCTGGCCTCGACGCGGGAGCAATTGGAGGCAAGCTGCTCGGCGCCGGTGGTGGAGGTTTCATGCTTTTCTTTGTTCCTCCTCACGGACGAAAGGCCTTGATCAGCCGTTTGAGCAAACTGCTGTGCGTGCCAATTACGTTCCCTGCTCGAGGAAGCCAGGTTGTCGTATATGAGCAGGAGCCCACTTACAAGGAAGCCGAAGAGGTTCAGGTTTAGCCGATGTTTCAAATGCCCGATGCGGTCATCCTGGCGGGTGGAGCAGGGCTCCGGCTGAAATCAGTCACCGGAGAAACGCCTAAACCGATGGCGAAAATCGGTGAACGCCCGTTTTTGGAGATCCTTTTTCACCAGCTAAAACGGCAAGGTCTGGTTCGCATCATTCTGAGTGTGGGTCAGAAGCAGCAGGTGATCCGTGAACATTTTGGAGAGAATACATCCGGATTGCAGCTTTGCTACTCACTGGAGCCGATGCCTTTGGGGACAGGCGGGGCGCTGCGCCAGTCGGTAGCGCACGTCGTCACGAAAAACTTTCTTGCCTTGAACGGCGACAGTTATACCGATGTGAACTTGGAACAATTGATGTTGGCGCATCTTAATTCCAAAGCCGACGTTACCATGGCAGTGATACCTGAATCCCGCAGCGATGCCGGATCGGTCGTGTTTGATCAAGACGGCAAAGTAACGGCCTTTGCGGAAAAACAATTCGTACAAGGGTCGTCCTACCTCAGCGCTGGAATTTACATGTTGAACAAGGTTCTTGTGGAGGAGATTGAATCGGGTATCAACATTTCTCTGGAAGAGCATCTTTTCCCCAGGTGGCTCGCCAGCGGGAAGCACATCCACGCTTTTGTCTCTCCTGCCCGATGCATCGATATCGGCACGCCAGAACGCTACCGAGAGGCACAAGGTCTCCTGGCCAAAGTTGAATCGGCGGAATTCATAATTCAAATCGAGGATCAACCATGAAGGCAATGATTACAGGTGCAGCAGGATTTATAGCTCCTTTTCTGGCCAAGCAATGCATCGCGTCTGGCTGCTCCGTGCTGGGGCTTGATCATCGCGAGCCGAAGAATTCCTGGCCTGACGCTGCTTTCGAACGCTGTGATGTGCGGGACGGCGCGCGATTCTCGGAGCTCATCGCGAGATTTGCGCCAGAACGCGTTTTTCATCTCGCCGCTCAAAGCTATCCAACCGTCTCCTTGGCCCGTCCGCAAGAAACCTTCGAATCGAATGCAGGGGGGACCATCAATCTTTTTGAAGCCCTCCGCACGCTCAAACTTTCGCCCACGGTCGTGGTCGCCTGCTCAAGCGCGGAGTATGGCCTTGTTGCCAGCAAGGATTTGCCGGTTCGGGAAACCCATCCACTCTTGCCGCTGCATCCCTACGGCGTGAGCAAAGTTGCTCAGGATTTGCTTGCTGCTCAGTATTATGCAAACTACAAAATTCCGGCCATACGCATCAGAATTTTTAACACCACCGGCCCCGGAAAAAAAGATGATGTTTGTTCCGATCTCACCAAGCGGGCGATCGAAATTGTGCTGGGTATTCACCCTCCCGTGATGAAAGTGGGGAACACCAACACCCGGCGCGCGATCATCGATGTGCGCGATCAGGTTCGAGGACTTTGGCTGGCGGCGGAGCATTGCGAGCCGGGCGAAGTTTACAACCTCGGAGCCGAAAGCATCTATTCGATAGAGGAGATCATCGAGGAGATTCGTTCTCAGGTTGGAGTGAAATTCGAGCTAGAGCGAGAACCCAGCCTGGTTCGGGCTTGCGATGAGCCGGTCATTGCAGGGGATATGACCAAGTTCAGGAGCCGCTGCACGTGGAATCCCGGAATTCCGTTGCGCACAACCGTACGCGACATGTTGGAGTGGTGGAGGAACCAGCTCACCGGGTCACTGCAGCCGGCATCGACTCAGAAAGCTTGACCGGAGATTACTGAAACAAGCCCGGACGCGCTCGGTCGCTCCTCAAAAATGAAAGCATTCCTTTGAGGCTCCGGCTGCCTTCATCCGAAGACTGGCCGAGCCGGAGCGAATTACAAGGTGGCTTGCATTTAAACAGATGACGAATAAGACCCTTCGACGAAACGAGAGGATTTAATGAGCACAGAGGTAAAACCCATCGCTCCTGCAATGGGAGAAGTCGCGGGAAATCTGATACCCACGGAACAAGTTCATAAATCGGTTCTGCGGTTTATCGATTGGTTGCAAAATTATGGAGAAGTTTCCTACGACTTCCAGAGTTATTTTTCCAGCGATCTGACGCGGGCGGCCAAAGCGCTATACTACAAAAACCCTATCCTGGGAACCATTGCAGTCTCTCCAATGGTGTTTTCCGAGGCGTTTGTTCCGTCGGCCAGGCGATTGTTCTGGAAGCCGCAACGTTTTCCCATTGCAGATGCACATTACGCGATGGGTTTCGGCCTGCTCGCGAAGCTTTCTAAATCAGAGAAATATCACAAGCGGGCGGTCCACTTCCTAGAAGTTCTTCTCGAGACGCGGTGTCCCGGGTATGAAAACTATTGCTGGGGCTACCCGTTCAACTGGGAAACAGTGCGCGGCACGATCGTGTCTGGAACGCCGCTCATAACCACGGTTCCATACGTATACGAAGCCTTCCGCGAAGTTTATCAATTTGATCAAAATCCCAAGTGGCGTCAGATAATGCAATCGATCGCGCAGCATGGCCTGCTCGACTACAAAGATTTCAAAGCTTCAGACGCTGCCTCTTCGTGTTCTTACACGCCATTCCCCGAAAACTCGGTGGGTGTCGTGAATGCGAATGCCTATCGCGCATTTCTGCTGACGTGCGCAGCATTCGATTTCTCAGACGAAAAATACGCAAAAGTCGCAGAGAGAAATCTCAATTTTGTGCTTGAAGCCCAAAGCCCGGACGGCTCATGGCGCTATGCCACTGACGGCAGACGAGATTTTGTCGATCATTTTCATACCTGTTTTGTGCTGAAGGCGCTAGCCAAGATTGAGGCACTTACCGGTCACCCCGGGTGTACCAAGGCCATTGAGAAGGGAATCGATTACTACACCAAGAATCTGTTTGATGAAAACGGTGTGCCAAAACCATTTTCCCGTGCTCCTCGCCTTACGGTATATCGGCGAGAACTCTACGATTACGCAGAGTGCATCAATTTATCCGTGTTGCTGCGAGGGCGCTTTCCGAGGTTGGATGAAAACTTGTCGGTGGTTATAAATCAGATCCTAACCCGCTGGCAAAAACCGGATGGCTCCTTCCGCAGCCGTCAACTTCACTTGGGCTGGGATAATACTCCGATGCATCGCTGGGCTTCTTCGCAGCTCTTCAGAAGTCTTTGTTTCTTGCTTTATCGAACCACTCAGGACGTTGCCCGTGCTTAAGAAATCCAAGGATTGATTCGAATGGAAGCCAAAGGCGGGAAAACTGTGGAACTCAAAAATAACCCTGACGCCATGCGCGCCCTGCTACGCGACAGGATCGGGCGCAGTGTCGAACTCAAGCAAACATTGCTCAAGGATGAGCACTTCCAGGGATTAGTAATGCAAGTCGCGATGCGAATCGCCAAATCGCTTGAGCAGGGAGGGAAGGTATTTTTCTTTGGAAATGGAGGCAGCGCTGCGGATGCGCAGCATCTGGCTGCCGAATTCACCGGCCGTTTTCTGAAGGAAAGAAGGCCACTGCCGGCGTTGGCGCTGAGTGTGAATTCATCCTCCTTGACCGCGATTGGGAATGATTACGGGTTTGACATCGTCTTTGCCCGGCAGCTAGAGGCATTGGGCAAAGAGGGAGATGTTGCGGTCGGCATATCCACAAGCGGAAATTCCCCGAATGTGATCCGGGCGCTGGAAACCGCAAATTCGAAGTCCATCTTCTCTGTCGCACTTACGGGAAAATCCGGAGGAACCATGAAAAATATCGCGGGCTGCACGATCTGCATTCCTTCGGAGGAAACGCCCCGAATCCAAGAATGCCAGATCCTAACCGGCCATTTGATTTGTGAACTAGTCGAAGAGATTCTTTTCTAATATTGGAAGCCGTGCGTGAGGAGCAAAATTCCCGAAGTAATTCTCGGGTTTCAATCGCTCATGATGCAAATTGTCTTTTCGGAGAAAAAACTGGATGTTCGTGGACCCGCCATCTTCCTGGATCGAGATGGGGTAATCAATTGCCGCAGGCCCGGGGACTATGTGCTGAATTGGTCGCAGTTCCTGTTTGTTTCGGGAATTCAGGCAGCGTTGAAACAGCTTTCTGCGCTACACCTGCCTATGATTGTAATTTCGAACCAGGCTGCAGTGGGTAAGGGCCTGCTAAATCCTCTCGCGCTGGAAGAGATTACTGCTCAAATGCAGCAGACTTTACTCGCTGATGGTGTCTCTCTTGCTGCAGTTTTTTACTGTACTCATCGTGCTGACGAAAATTGTGATTGCAGAAAACCTAGGCCCGCAATGCTACTTGGTGCGGCGAATAAGTTTAATATTGACTTGAGCCGGTCCATCTTTATCGGCGATTCGGCTTCTGACATCGAAGCAGGTCTGGCTGCGGGCTGCAAACCAGTTTTATTCGGCTCAACTCATTTTGAGAGTTCGGGAAATTCACTACCTGTGAACGGCATTCCTGTCGCGCGGACGGCTGAGGAGCTTTTTCCTATCTCTGTAAAATGTTTGAAGGATTGCGGCGTTTCGTAGCCATGAGTCGACTATGTGTAGAACTCGGGCTGCCAGGCTCAGCCTGGACTCGCGTGAACACACCTTGTCTTGATGTGGCAGTACATCTAAAACCAGCCGTCGTGCAGCAAGGAGCTTGCCTTGAAAATTAGCATCTTCGGTTTGGGCTACGTTGGTACCGTGTCCGCGGGCTGCCTCGCACAAGATGGACATGACGTGATCGGCGTAGACCCCTTTCGAACGAAGGTCGAGTTAATTAACGAAGGTCGGTCTCCGGTCATCGAGGCAGAGATTGGCGAAATCATTGCCCAGGCGGTTCGAACTGGCCGACTGCGGGCTACCGAAGACCAAGTCAATGCGGTACATGAAACAGAGCTATCCTTCGTCTGTGTCGGTACCCCGAGCCAGACCAACGGTAACCTCGACGTTTCTTACGTACGACGCGTTTGCGAACAGATAGGCCAGGCGCTCAAAACCAAGAAAGCCAGGCACACCGTTGTCATCCGTAGCACGATCTTGCCGGGAACAATGCACGGCGTAGTGATCCCTGCACTGGAAGAGTTTTCAGGAAAAAAGGCGGGTATCGATTTCGGGGTCTGCAATAATCCTGAGTTCCTCCGTGAAGGCTCAGCGGTGAATGATTTTAATTCCCCTCCCAAAATCGTAATTGGTCAGTTGGACGCGGCGAGTGGCGACATTCTGGCGTCGCTCCATGCACACTTGGATGCTCCACTGATAAGAACGGATCTGAGAACATCAGAGATGGTGAAATACACCGATAACAGCTGGCATGCCTTAAAGATCGGATTTGCAAATGAAATCGGGACTCTGTGCAAGTCCTTTTCCATCGATGCGCATGATGTGATGAAGATATTCTGTCAAGACAAGAAACTGAACATCTCACCTGCTTACCTTATGCCCGGTTTTGCCTTTGGAGGCTCCTGCTTGCCGAAGGACCTTCGTGCGCTCGCGTACAAAGCCAAAACAAACGACTTGGCGTTGCCAATACTGACATCCATCCTATCCAGTAACGAAATGCACATCTCCAGGGGATTGGATCTCGTAATCAAAGCGGGAAACAAGAAAGTTGGAATCTTAGGGTTCAGTTTCAAGGCAGGGACAGATGATCTGCGGGAGAGCCCAATGATCGAAACAATCGAGCGCCTGATCGGCAAGGGCTACGACTTGCGCATTTTTGACAAGAACGTGAACTTGGCTCGGCTGGTCGGTGCCAACCGCGACTTTATCCTGAACCACATTCCGCACATTTCAAGGTTGATGGTCAACGGTATCGATGCGGTTTTAGATCATGCGCGGACGATTGTAATCGGCAACAACGATCCAGACTTTCATTCTGTACTTGACCGCTTACGCGATGGCCAATGTTTGGTCGATTTTGTTCGCATAACGAATCGCAGGAGCGAAAATGGCACGTATGACGGTATTTGCTGGTAATGAAGCTGGCGTAAAATCAAAGCATCAACTCGTCATAGGACTATGGTGAGCGAGCAAATCTGCATCAGGTCGACGATTCTCACACAGCTAACGTACTGGATTGTTTCATGTACTATATTAAGAGCGCCGGTGATAATCGCTTTCTCAGGAAGCAGGTAAGCTAGGATTCTCGCACGACCGCGATCCAGAGAACTTGTCTCGGGCCGGGGAAGTCGCTAGCGAATCCGACCTTAATACGCTAGATCGCACTCGAATTACGCACCACCATTGGAATTGGCCTTGGCTGGTCAATAGAACGCAGACTTTGCACTCGCGCCAGGCGGCGACGTTTTGCGCGCTGGCGCCCACTCTACAAACGATTGCAGGACAATGAGATCCTAGATATGAAGAATAAAGTACTCATCATTGTTGAGAACATGTCCGTTCCCTTCGACCCGCGGGTGTGGAAGGAGGCTACCTCACTACAAAAAAACGGGTTTGAGGTGACTGTCTTGTGTCCCCGCACCAAGGGCCAAGAGCAGGGGCACGAAGTGATCGACGGGATTCATATCTACCGACACCGGCTGCCTCAAGAAGGTCACGGGCTTTTCGGATACTTGCTCGAATACAGCTGCGCGCTGTTTTGGGAATTTCTTTACTCCTGGTGGATCTATCTGCGACACGGATTTCACGTCATTCAAGCGTGCAATCCCCCCGACAATATTTTCTTGGTGGCGTTGCCATTCAAACTCCTGGGGGTCAAGTTCATATTCGATCATCACGACGCCAATCCGGAACTATACCTAGCGAAATATAATAACCGGGGATTTCTCTACAAGGTTCAGGTTTGGCTCGAAAAAATGAGCTACCGCTTGAGTGACGTTGTGATGACCACCAACGGCAGTTACCGAGACCTCGCTATAACCAGAGGCGGGCTTGCTCCGGCGGATGTGTTCATCGTCCGCAACGGTCCCGATAGCGAATCGTTTAAAGCCGTCGCACCGAACCCCGCGCTGAAGTATAACAAGCCTTACCTTGTCGGTTACGTGGGAACGATGAGCACCCAAGAAGGATTGGACATCCTTCTGGATGTTGCTCTGCACATCAAGAATTTGGGTCGTCGCGACGTTCATTTCACCTGTGTCGGACGAGGGCCAGGACTGGCAGAACTCCAGCAGATGGTGAAAGACAAAAATCTCGAGGATATCGTCAACTTCACTGGAAGGGTGCCCTTCGAACTATTGTTGGAGATTCTTTCAACCGCAGACGTATGCGTCAATCCTGACAGACCATGCGAAATGAATGATATCTCGACGATGCACAAAATCATGGAATATATGGCCGTGGGCAAGCCCATCGTGCAGTTCGATTTGAGGGAAGGCAGAATCAGCGCCCAGCAGGCATCTCTATACGCCAACGTCCAGGACCAGGTACCGGATTTTGCTGCGAAGATTCTATGGCTGCTCGAGAATGAGGATGAAAGGAAAAGGATGGGCGAATTTGGACGCGCAAGAGTGCAAAAAGAACTGGCTTGGGAGTATTCCGTCCAGAATCTGCTGGCTGCCTACAACAGAGCCTTGAGCAAGGCGGTACGGTGACCGATCCGAGTTGCATTCATCGATCCATCATCGCGATTTGTTTTTCGCCATCGGAGCGTTAATTTGCCGACATTCGCTAAAGGAGAGATCAGCAAACGCGCAACATGCTGGACGTTTTCGAGGTGTGTGAACCATTGAAGTAGCATCGCTGAAACGACCCTGATTCCGGACTGTGGTGACGGCTTTCCTCCCGACATGTAGCGGAGGCGAAATTGCGGCGCAAAGGGTTATGGCATTAGGGTATCTATGCGTATCTCCCGTTTTATCAGTCGGTACGCCACGCTCCCTCTGGGAGCTCTCGGCGTTACGTCCGACGTACGGCGGGTTAATCGGAGCACTGCGGACGTGCTTCCGCCACACGATACACTCAACCTTCCAGAGGACGGGACAGGTACGATCCGGGACTTTCAAAATTACCTTGACTCTTAAGACCTCTGCCCACGTGTTTTCGTCGCGACGGATTCGAACGGCAGAGTTACGATGCGATCTCAGATGAAGGGTGTCGACATCAGTATTGTGAATCCACTTACGGATAACCGCTGGGACGAACTAGTCGCTCAACACCCAAAAGCTTCAGCATTTCATCAACGGAGCTGGCTTGAGGCACTAGCTCGCACGTATGGGTATCAGCCAATGGTCTTCACAACATCATCGCCGACCGCCGAGCTCAAGAATGGGCTGGTATTCTGTGGCATCGAGAGCTGGCTCACCGGAAAGCGCCTGGTATCGCTGCCTTTTTCAGATCACTGCGAGCCGATTTGTGACTCCGCGGAAGAAATGAATGCCCTGATTTGCGGTTCGCAAGCTGCTTTCGAGTTCAAGCATGGTGAGTACCTAGAGGTTCGTCCCGCCAGCGAAGACTTTGGACGGTCGGGCGCCGGGATGGGTTTTCGTCCGGCTGCGAGATACTTTCTGCACTTAATAGACCTGCGCCCGGATGTTGACGATCTACTCCGAGGACTCGATAAGGATTCTGTTCAGCGCAGGATTAAGCGGGCGGAGCGAGCCGGGCTGGTCGAAAGATGCGGGGCCTCGGATGAACTTCTGCGACATTTCTACGGTTTGTTCGTGATCACGCGCAGCCGGCATCACCTTCCTCCACCCCCCTATGCTTGGTTTCAGAACCTGCTTCATTGCCAAGGCAAGGCGCTTGAGATCCGCGTAGCATATCTTGAAGAAATCCCGATCGCTGCGATTCTTACTCTGGGGTTCAGAAAGATCCGCTACTTCAAGTATGGATGTTCCGACTCGCGATTCAACAAGTTTGGAGCAACGCCGTGGTTGTTGTGGAATGCCATCGTCGCCGCGAAATCGAACGGGGCGCTCGAATTTGACCTGGGACGGACAGAGGTGGACAACGCGGGACTGTTGGCTTTCAAGGATCACTGGGTCTCGCGTCACAAACAATTGACTTACTGGAAATTTCCCGATACTCCATCTCGTGGCTTGGCCGACAGCCGGATGCTGAAAATGGCGAAACGCGTCTTCTCCCATATGCCGCAGAGATTGCTCGTGGCGACCGGAAAGCTCGTTTACCGCCACATCGGTTAGAGACCCGCGCGGCAATTATTTTGAGAGCCTAGTGAGGGCTGGCAGGGAACTGTTGCAAACGTAGTTTTCTCGCGGCAGAACAATGAACCCAGACCGAACCTTGAATCACATACTGTCTGATTATTATCGCGTCCACGAAGATGGGCTTGGCCAGGTGTGCGCGGAGCGGCCATCGGGACAAATGGGATTCTTTCGATTCGGGCCGGCCGCGACTTGTTACGGACAATCTACGTCAGGCGTCTCGGCCAGCGTCGAGGGTGCCGCGCTCCACGACGCCTTAAAGAGTGCTTCCCTGAAAGATTCCGAGATTCACTTGTCATTTGACCCTAGTCAAATCGTCGAGAACCTCCGTACGGAGCGGTATGTAAACCACACGGGGGCAAAGCAAGGTCGAATGGTCGATCATCCCTTGGTTCGCAAGGCCTACTACGGCGTTCGCGACCTGCTGCCCGTGTCCATTCGCAGGCACCTTCAGAAAGTCTATCTCGGCGGATGGCGAAAACTGCGATTTCCAAACTGGCCTGTGGACTTCACAGTGGACAACATTCACGAGGAAGTTCTTCGGCTTGCGATGAAAGCTGGCGGCGTGCGGCGTGTCCCGTTCATCTGGTTCTGGCCCCAGGGTGCGCCGAGTAGCTTGATCATGACGCATGACGTGGAAACCGCAGCAGGCCGGGACTTCACACCCGACTTAATCAATCTGGACCATTCGTATGGAATCAAGGCCTCTTTCCAGGTGATCCCGGAAAAACGTTACGAAGTTTCCGATGAATTTGTGCGACAGATGCGAAGCCGCGGATTTGAGTTCAACGTACACGACCTGAACCATGATGGGCACTTGTACCAAGAGCGCGTATCGTTCCTCGAGCGTGCCCAGAAGATTAATGAATACATCAAGAAGTTCGGTGCCAAGGGATTTCGTGCGGGAGTCATGTATCGCAATCTCGATTGGTACGACGCGTACGAGTTTTCCTACGACATGTCTATGCCGAACGTCGCGCATCTGGAACCTCAGCGCGGCGGCTGCTGTACGGTATTCCCGTACTTTGTCGGAAAGATCCTGGAGATTCCTCTGACCACCTGCCAGGATTACTCGCTCTTCCAGATACTGAACGACTATTCGATCGATCTTTGGAAGCAGCAGATCGCCCTAATTCGGAAAAGAAACGGACTGATCAGCTTCATCGCGCATCCCGACTACCTGATGAACCCGCAGGCACGGAGAGTGTATGAGTCCCTGCTCGCGTATCTGCGACAAATCGTCGAACACGAAAAGGTCTGGCTGGCATTGCCCGGGGAAGTCGACGAATGGTGGAGGGCTCGAAGCCAGATGAAACTGGTTTCGGCCGGCGATGGTTGGAAGATTGAGGGGCCGGGATCTGATCGCGCGCGTATCGCCTACGCGACCTTGGATGGAGATGCGATCAAATATACGGTAGAAAATGGCTTGTGAGCATCGCAGCATCGGGCCAAGATGAGCTGTGCTCTCTTAGAGGCAAAACGCTCGAAGCTCTGGAATGAGCCATCCGCGTGACATCTGGACAATCTTGGGACACCCGTTGTGACCACTGAGACATCGCAAGTCACTTTGAATCGGCATGCACGTGCGCACACTGCGTTCGTCGGCGTGGTGATCCTCTCCGTCATTATTTTCTGGAAGACCTTCCATTCCTTGGTGCTGTTTTCCTCAGACCATGAATCTTCCTCACACATTCTGCTGATTCCCTTGGTGAGTATCTATCTGTTGTGGACCGAGCGATCGCGCATCTTCCAAATGGTTCGACCTTCCCCCGTTTCAGGTGCGACACTCGTTCTGGCGGCAATCGCTCTGTATTTATCCACGGCCAGCCACTGGTCCGTTCAGAATCCGGAACAATTTCTGCCCGGCGCAACGCTCGCCATTGTTTTGCTGTGGCTCGGCGGATTCATGTTGTGCTACGGCGTCGCAGCTTGGCGCAGAGCCTCTTTTCCGCTGTTATTCCTGTTGCTCATGGTGCCGCTACCGCCAGCATTCCTAGAACGCATCATTTACTTTCTGCAGGAAGGGTCGACCGAGATCGCCTATTTGCTTTTCAAGGCCGTCGGTGTTCCGGTGCTACGCCAAGGATTCATCTTGGCCGTGCCCGGCGTAACGATTGAAGTAGCGCGCGAATGCAGCGGCATCCGTTCGAGCGTCGCTTTGTTTATTACGTGCCTGCTCGCAGCCCATCTGTTTCTGCGTACAAAGCGGAGCATGTTAGTTTTCGTGTTGCTCGCCTTTCCCTTGGCAATCATCAAAAATGGCATCCGCATCACGACGCTTACCCTGCTTAGCGTATACGTGGACCCCGGCTTTTTGACCGGTCGTCTCCACCATGAAGGAGGATTCGTATTCTTTCTATTGGCTCTCGCGATTCTCTTCCCGGTTCTGCTGTTGCTGCAGAAGTCAGAACGTACCGCCAAACCTTCTGTCTTGGTTTCAGACGAGACGAAAAGTGGCTTCGCGGGCGAATTATGAACGGCGGACGGAACGAAATTAATCATCCCTTCAGCATGATTCAGGCGCAATTTGCTGCTATTGCGAGGTTGCGATGACGGCTTGCGACGTGGTGATTCTAGGAGCTGGTCCGTACGGACTGGCGGCAGCAGCGCACCTGCGAAACATTCCAGGTCTTGACGTTCGAGTGTTCGGCGAACCGATGGAATTCTGGAAGGCGCACATGCCTGAAGGTATGCTGCTGCGGTCACCGTGGGCGGCATCGCACATCTCAGATCCCGGAACAGCGCTCACGATGGACGCGTTTGGCAATGCACTGGGTGTTCAAATACCCACGCCGATTCCACTCGATCGGTTTGTCGAGTACGGGCTTTGGTTCCAGAGCCAAGCCGTCCCGGAGATCGATCGCCGTAGAATCACTCGGATTGAGAAAGTTTCTCAGGGCTTCCGTGTAACTCTCAGCGACGGCGAGCAATTGCAGTCGCGCCGGGTTGTGATCGCGGCGGGAATTGGCTCGTTTGCCCGCCGGCCAGAGCCGTTCGCAGGACTTCCATCTGAACTCGCCACACACGTCTCCGATCAAAGAGACATTCGCCGGTTCGTCGGGAAACGGGTTGCAATTATCGGCGCTGGCCAGAGCGCGCTCGAGTCCGCCGCGCTGATACACGAAGCGGGTGGAGAGGTCGAAGTGATCGTCAGAGCCCCGGATGTGCACTGGCTTGGATGGCGCGCCAGGTTGCAAAAACTCGGCCCCATTGCCAAGCTCCTGTATTCTCCCTTTGACATCGGCCCTGCTGGCGTCAGTCGCATTGTCGCGATTCCGGACGCCGTGAAGTATTTCCCGCGAAGTGTACAAGATGCTTTTCGCAGGCGAGCGCTGCGCCCTGCGGGTGCGCGTTGGCTTGTGGATCGCTTCAAGACGATTCGTATTTCCGTGGGACGCTTTGTGGAGTCCGCGGCACCGTCAGGCAGCAAGCTGCGATTGCGATTGAACGACGGGACTTCTCGAGAGATGGACCACGCTCTGCTCGGAACAGGTTATCGGGTGGATGTTGCGCGCTATCCGTTCTTACCATCCGAGTTGAGCGCAAGATTGGTGCAGGTCAACGGGTTCCCGAAGCTTTCGCCTGGTTTCGAATCATCGATCCCGGGCCTTCATTTTCTGGGCGCCCCCTCTTCCTGGAATTTCGGGCCATTAATGTTTTTTGTTTGTGGTACGGACTATGCCGCGCGAAGGCTGGCCCGCCATATCGCCGCTCGCGCGTCCCACAACGGGTCCGAGCCTGCGTCTGTGGCTTCGTTGTGAAAAGCGCCGTGCTAAATCACATAGCTGGGCTGGGATCGCCGTCCGGCAATCGCGTCGGTGCAGTCATCGTCGGTGGTGACTTCCACGGACTAGGTATCATTCGGAGTCTCGGCCGCCGCGGCATTCCACTCTGCGTTGTCGACGATGAGTTCTCCATCGGACGATTTTCAAAATATACGACCTTTACAGTGCGCGCTCCGAATCTCCGCAAGGAAAAGGAGACGGTCGATTTCCTGATCGAGACGGGGCACAGGATGAAACTACATGGCTGGGTCCTGTTCCCGACTCGCGATGAACACGTGGCTGCTTTCTCTCGCCACAAGCAAGCGCTGTCAGAGGTTTTTCGGGTTCCGACGCCAGACTGGGAAGTAACGAAGTGGGCGTGGAACAAATGGAATACTTACAGCTTGGCACAGAAGCTCGAGATTCCCATTCCCCGCACATGGTGCCCGCACACGGTTGAGGACATCGATCAGATCGACGCGGAATTCCCTCTGGCGATCAAACCGTCCGTGAAAGAGGACTTCTTCTATGCCACGAAGGCCAAAGCGTGGCGGGCGAAGAATCGCGCTGAGCTGAAGGAAATGTTTCAGCGAGCCTCGGGCCACGTCGGATCAAACGAAGTCCTGGTTCAGGAGATTATCCCCGGAGATGGCACGCGCCAGTTCTCGTCTTGTGTGTTCATGAAGAATGGCATCGTACTGGGCAGCATGGAGGCGCAACGCTGGCGGCAACATCCTCCAGAGTTCGGCCGGGCGGCTACTTTCGTTGAGAGTGTCGAGCTTCCAATTGTGGAGGAGCTCACGCTGAAGTTTCTGCGCGCGATTAACTACTATGGCTTGGCAGAAGTTGAATTCAAGCTTGATCCAAGGGACGGGAAATACAAGTTGCTGGACGTCAATGCCAGGACCTGGGGGTTCCACGCGCTTGGATCGCCGGCGGGCGTGGACTTTTCCTACCTCCTGTATGCGGATCAAGTCGGAGATCCCGTTACAACTTGCCGCGGTCGTTCAGGCGTGGGATGGATACGCATGGTCACAGACCTGCCAACGAGTTTTGGAGATATTTGTGCGGGGCGCCTAACCCCCAAGGCATATTTGCGCTCTCTGATGGACTTTGAGATTGAATCCGTCTTCAACTCGGAAGATATCGTTCCCACTCTAGCCGAGTTGGCGCTGCTTCCTTATCTGGCTATCAAACGAGGCTACTGAGTAGACGGATATTGCACAACGTTCCGCTGGCCAGCCCGCAAGGTATTGAACGAAGCGAAGACATCAACAGCGTTTGACGCTCCTCGAATCCAAGGTCGCTGCTCTGCATAGTTCGCCTCTTCCTCTACCCCGTTCCATTTCCGATCGGCCGTAACACCTTTGTAAGAAGACCGATCTCAATCCTCGGCTTGCGCTGCTCCATCCGATTTTTTCCATTCGAAGTAGCGCGCCGACCAATCCTTTCCTTCCGCTACTACGGCTGCGGCATAGTGGCGCTCCGAGATCGGCGCCGGAGCGAAAGACTTGATGCCCCACCGCGGTTTGTCAACACTGGACAGCGTCGCAGGCCTGCCAGGTGAAAGTGAAACATCAAAACTGTCCAGCGGAATCTGCAAGCCGTCGCCTTTAGCCTTGATGTAAGCCTCTTTTCGAGTCCAGCAGAGAAAAAATCCTTCCGTTCGTAATTCCGGGGGCAGTTTGCTCAGCTCATCGATTTCCTTCGCAGAGAAATAGCGCTTCGCGATTGCCTCGCTTGCGAAATCGGGCCGGATCAACTCGACATCAATCCCGACCTCGCGTTCGCGTCCAATCGCGACGACGACGAGTCCGTGCGAGTGCGAAAGATTGAAACGAATCTCCGGGCGCGAAGCAGCGCTCGCAATGACAGGCTTGCCGAACGGACCATATGCGAACTCAATCGATTCTGGTGCACGTCGCAGATATTTTCCAAGCAAGTCACGAAGAACTCCGCGAGCTGCGACGTACCGATCGCGATCCCGTGCGAAAATGAATCGCCTCGCACGCTCCCTTTCCTGGTCCGCGAGTGTGGCCTCGAGACTCCGCAACGTGGCGTCATCCGCGGACAGGGAAGCGCGCCATACGTGGATTTCGCCAGGTGCTAGCTCCGGTGTTGCGAGCGGAGACGCCCATTCAGTTGTCGAGTTCATTGCTTGAGTCTCAGACGATTGTGATTGGTTCTCATTAGGCGTTCTCGGAATTACTAGCGTTAGCGTATCGAACAAACACGTAGTACGAGCGTACCTGCGTGAGCGCAGTGTTTTTGTGTATCATTCATCCGTGGCTATCGTAAGGATCTGGTACGCGTTCACACCGTATCCTCCCGTGAGAGGCCGACGCACGAAGGACGCCCGCCACCGCTCTGCCACCAAGACGCATGATTGAGCACCAGGACAACTCAACAACCACCACGCTATTCAGTATCATCATAGCCGTCTATAACGATTGGGCGCCACTTGATCAATGCCTGCGGTCCTTGGTCCAGCAAAAAAATGGCGCGAGCTTTGAAGTAATCATCGCAGACGACGGCAGCGCTGAAGCCGCTCCTGAATTTATTCGCAGGTGGACTGAGAGCTGCCCGTTGACGATTATCAGGCATCCTCACGCGGGAATTTCAACCACGCGAAACCGAGGCGTGCAAGCGTCCAAAGGCGCGGTTCTGGTGTTCGTGGACGCCGATTGCAGGATGCAAACTGACTGTCTTGCGGCACTGGCCAAGACAATCGCCGACTTCCCTCAAAACAATTATTTTCAGCTCCATCTGGTGGGGGATTGTTTAGGGACAATTGGAAGAGCCGAAGAGTTGCGGCTCGCGATGCTGCAGGAATACTTTCTGCAATCGGATGGCCGCATTCGATACTTGAATACGGCGGGATTCGCGATACGGAAAACGGCTGTGGACGTTGAAAGCGGCGTATTTGATCCTGTGGCTCTCCGGGCAGAGGACACGTTCTTGATGGCCACTTTGATGCAACGTGGGGAACTCCCTTTCTTTGTCCCGAATGCCACCGTCGAACATGCGATCCCTCTGTCCGTGCTGGCGTGCCTCCGCAAGGATATTCGATCCATTTATCTGGAGGCGAAAACCTACGACCTCATCGCCTCAAAAGGAGTTAAATTTCGGGTTAGTCACCGTGAACGTGTCGCCATGGTGTGGTCGATGTGGAAGGCTGCCGGAAAGCGCTCGTTCGGCAGGCGCGCTTGGTTCGTGGTAACGGGTCGACAAGGGCTGCGCCTGATCGCCTCCTATGTGTACCGATTTTTCAGGGCCGTTCGTCTAATATCTTAGCGGCTCCGAGGAGAGCATTCTCTGATTGAGGCGCCGGCATCGTAGTGCCGGCTTCGAACGGCGGTCACTGTCACGATTGCTGCTCGAAGGTCGGCTCGACGTCCGCGCTTAGCAGCACTAGGGACGGTCGGAAAGCGCCCGGCCAAGGGCGGAGTTGGTGCGGGCGAGTTTTTGAGCTTAATCGCGCTCTTTGGCCAGTCCTGCTGAAGCGAACTCGCAGCACCGTTTCGGTACGGGAAGGACCGACGCCGACATGCTCCTCCAAGAGCATTCAGCAGAACGCAGGAAAATCGTTTCCGTGGAGTGACGGCCAAGTAGCATCCAAGGCAACGCGACTATTCTATCTCCATTATTTACATATATTTGCGAAAGGTCTAAAATGGTCCGTGGATTGCATTAGTTCAGCTTGATATCGGTTTAAGATCCGTGTACGAAAGCGCCATAAAGGCGGTGAATGTGAGCGCAAACGTGAGGCCAGCCCCTTACGAGAGCAGCATCGATGCCTAAGATTGACGAAGTCCCAGTGAGCGACGATACCTCAAGACAACTCACGCGGATTTGGCAAGAGATACTGGGCGTCGACTCCATTGCTCCCGATCAGAACTACTTTGATCTGGGCGGAGATTCGTCCATAGCTGTGCACCTGTTTGCGCAAATTGAAAAGGTCTTCGGTGTCAAGCTGCCACTCGCTACGCTCTTTGAAGCTCCGACCATCCAAGAGCTTGCCCGGATCTTGCGACATGAAGATTCGCAGGCGGATTGGTCTTCCCTCGTCGAAATCCAATCATCCGGGTCACGCCCTCCCTTTTTCTGCATCCATGGAGCTGGCGGGACCGTACTCATCTATCGCGAGCTCGCGCAACGTCTGGGTCCCGACCAGCCGTTCTACGGCTTGCAGGCTATCGGCTTGGACGCAAGCTGCCCGCCGCTAACAAGTGTTGAAGACATGGCAGCGCTGTACACAAAAGAGATTCGCAGGAAACAGCCGCACGGGCCGTATTATCTCGGTGGCTATTGCATGGGAGGAACCGTCGCATTCGAAGTTGCTCAGCAGATTAGGGCACAGGGCGAGCAGGTCGCTCTGCTGGCGTTGTTCGACACAATGGACTGGTCTAAAGTCCCACAAGCTTCCATCTTGGACAAGAGCTACCATGCCGTGGAGCGACTCGCATTTCACGCGGCCAATTTTTCTCGTCTGGATCGCCAGGGCAAGGCCCAGTTTCTCAAAGAGAAGGTGGACATCCTTCGAGCTCGCATTCCCGTGTGGAGAGGAATGCTGCTCGCAAAATTCTCCAGTGCGCCGCGCGCCGATTCATCGGAATCCGTGCTGCTCGCCAAAGTCTGGCAAATGAATGACCGTGCGTCTGCGAGCTACGTTCCGAAGTCCTATGTTGGAACAGTTACGGATTTCCGTCCCTTGAAGCAGTATCGGATGTTCAACACGCCCGGCGCCAAATGGGACCGCTTGGCGCAGGGAGGGCAGCAAGTCATTGTGGTTCCCTCCTATCCCGCCGGGATGCTTGTCGAACCCTTCGTCCAACACCTGGCCACTGCTCTCGAGAAGGCCATCAGCGACGCAGTTCAACGGAACGGAAACAGTTAGCCCGGTTCGAAACTCGCGAGCGCGAGGACGTTCGGAGGAGCCGTTTGCTGCCCGGAGATGGTTGGTCGAAGACCTGGACATTCTTTGAGGGTGCATGGCACGAAGGCAACGTGCCGATTATGGGGCCACGCACGCATGCCGCATGGCTCTGCTCGGTGGTCTTCGATGGCGCGCGGTATTTTGAAGGGGTCGCGCCCGATCTTGAACTTCATTGCGCGCGCGTCAATGAATCCGCAGCGAAACTCTTCCTGAAACCAATCGTTTCTACAGAATCGTGGGTCAAACTCGCGCGCGAAGGATTCACACGATTCGACAGAGACGCCGCGCTCTACATCCGGCCCATGTATTGGGCGGAGAAAGAAGGCTCGTGGGTTCAAGCGCACGATCCCGAATCGACGCGATGGTGCCTCTCGATTTATGAAGCGCCGATGCGCCCCCCGAAAGGCTTCTCAGTCACATTGTCTCCATTTCGCCGGCCAACTGTAGAAACGATGCCGGTGGATGCCAAGGCCGGATGTTTGTATCCGACCAACGCGCGTGCGTTGTTTGAAGTGCACGCTCGAGGCTTCGACAATGCCGTTGTGTGCGACGTGCTGGGAAATGTCGCTGAGCTGGCAACGTCCAACATTTTCATGGCCAAGGACGGCGTGGTATACACGCCAATTCCGAACGGCACTTTTCTCGCCGGCATTACTCGCCGGCGCGTAATCGGGTTACTGCGCGATAGCGGCGTCACCGTGGTTGAAAAAACCCTCAGCTATCAGAACTTTCAGACCGCAGATGAGATATTCTCTACCGGAAACTATTCCAAAGTTGTTCCAGTGACTCGCATCGATGATCGTACACTTCCATTTGGACCTTCCTATGCCAAAGCGCGTGAACTCTATTGGTCTTTCGCGCATTCATGATTACGATGGTGTTCGGCCCTTGGCTCCGAACACTGCCGGATCGGGGATGAATTGTCTCCCGCCAAGAACAATACTCTTCCCTTCCACCCTGCCGGGCGTCGCATGATCCACAAGTCCACCTCGGCAATGACCGATGTACTCACTCCAATTTGGCAGCGTGTGCTGCAGCGCACATCCATCGGCGTCGACGATAGTTTTTTCGATCTGGGTGGCGATTCCCTGTTGGCTGTTGAGCTATTTTCGGAAATCGGACGGGTCTGCGGCCGAGAATTAGCTCCGGTAACGATTTATTGCGCCCCGACGATCGCTTCTCTCGCCGCTGTGCTGGATGAGCCCGCTGCGCCTCGATTTCCGCCGCTCTTGCAATTGAAGACTGGAACTGAGGCGCCGCCGCTTTTCCTTGCGCACGGTCTCGGTGGTACGGCGATGGACTTTTTCCAACTTGTGAAACACGTCGAGACGCAGCGTCCCATATATGGCCTGCAAGCGAAGGGAACAGATGGAGTGGACGAGCCTTTTGAGCGCATCGAGGATTTGGCTGAATTCTACCTCGGAGCAATCAGAGGATTGCAGCCTCACGGCCCTTATTTCCTGATCGGCTATTCTCTGGGCGGGCTCGTCACGCTCGAAATTGCGAAGCGCCTCACCGATCAAGGAGAGAAGGTTGCGTTGCTCGCCATGCTCGAAAGCTACCCGCACCCGCGGTTTCTTTCGCTAAGACAGCGCATGCGTCTCGGTACTCGATTGGCCACTCATCGCGCGTCCACTGTTGGACGGTTGCCGATACGCGATGCGCTTTTCTACATCATTCACCCTTCGGAACGCCGGCCGTATGTTTCTCGAGATGGGAATCGGAACCCACCAACTCAATTGCCGGCGGGAGCATCGCACACTCCCGCGATGCGGCGCGCCCGTGAGAGCGCATACAAATCTTTGACATGCTATCGACCCCGCTACTACAGCGGCGAGATAAAGTTCGTGAGGGCTGAGACCCTCTCGGATTTCCCTGATGATCCCGCCGCAGTTTGGTCTCGCTTAGCCGCTAAGTTCCAGGTCGAGACTGTACCAGGCGATCATTTGGGAATCCTTGGCACGCAATTTGAGAGCCTCGCCTCGGTAATTTCCCGTTACTTGCGTGAAGCTTCGGCTTAGCGGCCAAAGCGATATTCAAACACGGTCAGCCAAGGATCTATCTCAACTAAACATGAATGGTGCAGAAAGCTTAATCCGCACACTGGTCGCTGGAGGCGTTGACGCCTGCTTCACGAACCCCGGCACCTCCGAAATGCATATCGTTGCCGCGCTTGACCAGGTGACGGAGATGCGCTGCGTGCTCGGCCTTTTTGAAGGTGTGGTGACCGGGGCTGCGGACGGCTATGCACGCATGGCGGAGAAGCCCGCATGCACGCTTCTGCATCTCGGTCCCGGTCTAGCGAACGGCACGGCGAACCTGCACAACGCGAGCCGAGCACAAGTTCCGATCGTCAATATCGTTGGGCAGCACGCGACCCATCATCTGCTTTATGACGCGCCGCTTACTTCCGATATCGAGGCGATCGCGCGGCTCTATTCCAAGTGGTTGCGCACATCGTCCGCGGTGTCTGCAATCGGCCGCGATGCAGCGGAAGCCATCGTCGCCGCGCGTACTGCGCCGGGACAAATCGCTACGCTGATCGTCCCCGCCAATTTGGCGTGGAGCGATGGCGGCTCCATTCCCGGAATCTCCGCGGTTCCCAAGGCGCCACTGCCCTCGACCGAATCTATCAATCGAGCGGCGTCGATGCTCCGTTCGGATTTGTCCACGGCGCTCCTGCTCAGTGGAACTGCGCTGTTCGGCGAAGGTCTCCGAGCAGCAGGCCGCATCGCTGCGGCCACCAACGCTAAACTGCTCGCGCCCTATCCCGTCACGCGACTCGAGCGTGGTGCCGGAGTTCCTCTGGTGCAACGAATTCCCTACATGCCGGAGCAGGCGATTGAATTCCTGAAAAACATTCATCAGCTAATTCTTGTGGGAGCGGCTGCTCCGGTTTCCTACTTTGCTTACCCTGGTAAAAGTAGTGTGTTGACTCCCGCGGAGTGTGAAATCCATGCGCTGGCGCGCCCCGGAGAGGATTATGTCGGCGCACTCGACGCGCTGGTGGCGGCCTTGGGGCTGCAAAATCGAAAGCCGCTGCTGACGGACAAGGCCGAGCGGCCCTCCAGGCCGGGCGGCGAAATCACTTTGTCCGGTCTTGCGAGTACGTTGGGAGTTTTACTGCCCGAGAATGCTATCGTCGTTGACGAGGCCATGACCTCTGGTCGAGGCATCATGGCTGCCACCACAGGAGCTCCGCCCCATGATTGGCTTGGCAATACGGGTGGCTCGATTGGCATCGCTCTTCCACTGGCCGTAGGCGCTGCGGTAGCCTGCCCCACGCGGCGCGTTTTGTGCCTCACAGCGGATGGCAGCGGGATGTACACCGCGCAAGCGATATGGACCATGGCGCGAGAAGGCCTCAACGTAACGACCGTGGTTTTTGCGAACCGCACTTATGCGGTGCTGCAACGTGAATTCGCGGGTCTTGGCGTCGGCGCGCCCGGGCCCCGCGCCGCAGATTTATTCGATATAGGTCGTCCCACGCTGGACTGGGTTCATCTCGCAAAAGGTATGGGCGTGCCGGGCAGTCGTGTCACTTCGCTCGATGCATTCGCAAAAGCAATGAGAGAAGGTTTTGAGAGCAATGGACCGACGTTGATCGAGGTTCTGCTATAACCATCGGGGACACCTCACTCTCACATAACCGAGAGGTCGTTGGTTCAGATCGAGCCCCGCAAGCATTTTGAAAGCTTTGAAACGGCTCGGAGCGTGCTCCAGCTGAGCCGTTGTTTCCTTCGCACCGATTCGAATTCCTCAACATTCTCGCTCTCAGGCAAAGGGGTTGGAGAGCGTGACGCTTCCGATCTGTTGCCCATCCTGAAAGCCTTCACTGTAAAGAACTCCACACTTCCCCTCGACTGCTGAAGCGACGATCAATGAACCGTACCAAGGTAAATGAAACCTCGCTGCAATTCGTAGCGCCTCTCCATACAAGGCCTGGGAAGAATGCATTGAAAGGAGCGGTCGAAAGATCGTCGACGAGTATTGCTCTGCATCCACGCTGCTCATGGGCTTTGAGAAGCGGCGCAGTGCAAGGTTAAAGAACTCTTGCACGACTTGATAGGAGGAGTAGCGTGAAATCGACTGCGAGGCCGAGCCGTAGTTTGCTCATTGGCTTGCACTCCGCCCGAGTAACGACTTTTCGGTCAGCGCAGAGCTGGAACGTTGGACCCGCTCACCAAAATATCGAGCGCGCAGAAACTGGTGACAATCAACACTAAGCCCGCAAATATGCACGCAGCTACGTGTGCTCCACTGCTCGAATATCTACTGGTCGGAGAGAGAAATACTTCGATCATTCTGAAGTTAACGTAGGCGGCTACAATCATCGCTAGGGCTGGAATCATCTCTGTCGCCTCCACAGCGAGAGTGTAATTGCATTCCGCCTTTTGAGCGAATTAGTTCCTTGTATCGTAACCCATTGGTACCGAAACGATCTAGGACTGTCTAGTCTGAGAATCGCGAAACGAGTACGTTCATTTGCAGGCCAAAGGCTCAGTGTTGAAGAGTGACGGGCGATTTGTCGTGGGCGTTCATGCGAATTCACATGGGACTCTCGCGTTCCCCCTCTTCGTGAACCGCGCTACAACCGCAACGAGGCCGCGGCCAGTTCAACCCTGACTCGCCGCCAGCGCTTTTTGCGCGGTTAATTTAAATCCACGGGCCTTGGCGTCCTGCGCTAGCAAGCGCAGCGTGGCGCGACCTTCATTTTTGCGACCGGAGGCGATTTGAGCTTCGCCTAGCGCGAGGCGCGCGTCGTACTCGATCTGAATCATGCCGCCCTCATGCGCATCCTTCTGCGCGGATGCCAGAGCGTGCAACGCGGCGTCGGCGTGGCCGGATTTCGAGTCCACTAGCGCGGCAACGATGGCCGCGTCCAGTTTCGTTTCGCGATCGCCCAATTGTTGAGCGAGCTGCGTCGCCTTGTCGCTCTGCTCGCGCGCCCCGGCGACGTTTCCGGAGGCTAGCAGCGCGTGCGCCCACATGACGCGGGCTCCTGCCTCACCGCCAGTGTCTTTCTCGGCGGCGAACTCTGTCGCGGCGTCGCCGGCATATTTTGCCGCAGCGTCGGGCTTGCCTTGTTCGAGCGTCAAGTGGGACAGGAAAATTCGGGTGTACGCCGCGTCGTTTCTAGCGCTTACAGATTCGAGTGAAGACAAGGATTCTTCCAGACTGGCGCGCGCTCCATCCAAATCGGACTGCTGGAGCTGAACGTTGCCGAAATTCGCGAGGGTCTTGCCAATGTCCGCGCGATCGTTGAGTTCGCGGCGGATCTTGAGCGAATCCTCGCAACTCTTGCGCGCCTCGGGGAGCGCGCCGGCATCCAGAGCCCAGGCGCATCGGTTGTTGAGAATGAGCGCCTGCAGATTTTTGTCACGCAGTTCTCGCGCCGTCTTCAGGGCGGCCTCGAGGGTTTCCTTTCCGCGCTTGCTGTCTCCGGTTGCATACAATTCGGTGGCGAGGTTTTGTTGAGCGAGCGCCACATCTCCCAGCTCGTTACGGTCCCGCGCGACGGCGATTGCTTGTTCGTAGGTTTTCTGGGCCGCCGCGTGATCACGCCGCTCAGATTGGCTGTTGGCAAGATTATTTAGCGCTCCTGCCTCATCGTAAGCATCGCCGATGGTCTGCGCGATGCTCAGGGCTTCGCGATAGAGCGGCTCGGCGGCGGCATAATTTCCCGCGGAGTAGTAGGAGTTCCCGATGTCATTCGTGGCGCGAGCGGCGCCAAGTTGGTCGCCAGCGGACAAATTGATTTTCTTAGCTTCTTCGCATAACGGCCGAGCTTTTTCCGCGTCACCTAGATTGACTTGGGAAAAACACTGCAGGATTCGCGCGCGCGCCAGCAGGAGATTCGCTCCCAGCGTTTGCGCGATGTCGGCTGCGGAAGTTGCCACGGTTAGTTCCTGTTTGTAGTCGGCAAGGTCGCCATGAGCGCGCGCTTCGGCCAAGTCGGCCTGAGCGCGGGTTCCAGCCGGGAGCGGTTGACTGCGCACTTGCGCGATAGTGGTGAGCGCGTCCGCAGCCTTGCCTGCACGAATCTGGGTATTCGCGAGCAAAAGCCCGTATTCGGGTTCGTCGCGATATTCAGCCCAGAGTTGCGCGTACTGCTGGATCGCTTTGGTCCAATCGCGCGTCGCGGCGTAATATTGGCCGCTGGCGCGTGCGCGGGCTTCGGTGGAAAGGCCCGTCGCGGAATCGAGCGCCTTCTTTGCTTCTTCCGCCGCCTTGGATTCAAAACCCAGCAGGTCCCACGATTCGGCGAGCGCGCCGTGAGCTTGGGCGAATTGCGGGTCGGCTTCGATCGATTTCTCGAGGAGCTTTGTCGCCGCGAGTACGTCAAACGCGCGGAGCTTTTCGCGCGCTTGCGAGAAATCGCGCATGGCGTCCGCGTTGCTGGAAAGCGAGGCATCCATGCGCGCTTCTTCCGCCGCCGAGAGAGTGATCCCGAGTTGTCGCCGTAGGAGTCTTCCGGAATGAACGACCAGCGCATTCAAGTCCGACTCGCTGCCCGATTGCGCCACGGAACCCAAACTCTCGCCGTCTACGGCGTTCAACAAATGAATGTTCCATTGAATGTCGGGACGATCCGCCGCGCCGGTTACGGTGTAGGAGCCGATAACCAAAATGTCCGCTCCGAGGAATTTACGAATTGCCGCAATTTGATCTTTTGACAAGGCATTCGCAAGATTTCCCGTGCCGAGGTTTTGCTTCATCTCGTCGACTCGACTGGGGGGAATAAATCGCACTTGGCCGGTGTCGAGTTGCGACCACAAACTATCGGCCAGAATATCTCCCAGCGAATCGGCATCTTTGCGACCAGAGAGATTTTGAAAACCGAGAACCGCGATGGACTTGCGAGCGCCCGAGGCGGTTTGCTGCGCGGAGGTTTGCCCGGTCTTTTCCGCGTCGCGCTCGGTTGCGCGCCGCCGAAGTTCGAAGATTCCGAATGCTGCAAGGATGAGGACGAGGACGATGGCCGCGATCGCCGCGGGGAATCGCCAGCGTTCGAATCGCGTGGCGGTCGCGACAGATTCTCCGCGCAAGGCCCGCGCGACGTCGTCCGTGCTTGCAAAACGGCGTTCGGGGGTACGCTCCAGGCAGCGCGCCACCGCGGACTCCCAGCGCGGGTCGAGATCGGGAATGTGCAGGCGCGGCGACGGCGCGATTTGATTCAACCGTTTCATCGCGGTGGCCAGGGGCGTGTCGGCGGAAAACGGGAGCAGACCCGTCAACATTTCGTAGATGACGACGCCGAGCGCGTAAATATCGGTAGCCGGCGTGATGGCGCCGCCGTCAATCTGTTCCGGCGCCATGTATGCTGGCGTGCCGACGATGTCGCCGAGCCTGGTGAGCGTGCCGCCCTCAACTTCTTCGGCGTGAGCGAGTCCAAAATCGGTGATCACAGCGCGCGACGTTTCCGACTGCGGTTGTTCGCCGCCCGATGCGCTCGCCGGAGACTTCACGAGCATCACGTTGCTGCTTTTGAAATCACGATGGATCACTCCAACGCGATGCGCTGCCGCCAGCCCGGCACACAATTGCTCGACGAGCGGCAGCGCTTCCGAGGTCTGGAACCGACCTCGATCACGGATTCGCTTCGCAAGCGTCTCGCCGCAGAGAAGCTCCATGCTCACGATGAGGATCTGGGAGCGGGAGTCGCTTGACGAACTCACGCCGTGCCGGAAGACGTCAAAGGTGCGACAGACGTTGGGGTGAGTTACTTTGCGCGCGAGCTGGATTTCGCGGCGGAAGCGCTCGATCTCATGCGCGGTCTGCGCGTTTTCAAAGCGCGCCGTCTTCACCGCCACGCGCTCATTCAGTTCTTCATCTTGCGCTTCGTACACTTCGCCCATGCCGCCACGCGCTACGAAGCGAATCACTTTGAAGCGTCCGGCGAGGAGCTGCGTGGGTTGAAATAGCGCGGTGACAGGAGTGCCGGCAGGAGTTGGCGATGGCGGTCCGAGCTCCGGCGCCGTCAATTCGTCGCCTGCGGGGAACCCCGCGTCGGCGGTATGATCTCCGCTGGGTGACTCGGATTTGGGATCTTCCATCGTGACTGTACCCAGGCTGAGCGGTCGCATTATGCCACAACGATTTAGGGATTACGCTCGCGGTTGCTGTGGCGAAGATGAATCGAAACGTGGAGGAGGACGAATCATTTCGTTCTAGTACTCGCGAGCCTGCGAATGCTCGATTCGCGCGATATTCATTGGAGAATTCCTTGACATCGAGGCTCCTCGCGGACTAAAAGTGTCCGCGCACCTTTGTAGGAGGTACTCTGCTCATGCTCAAGCGCTTCGCGATTTTCGTCGCTGTACTCGTGTTTCTCGTAAACGCCGTTCCAGTCGGCGCAACCGCGGTGCATTCGGAAAAAGGAGCCTCTGGTCAGGGTCTCGCGGCCGACGCTTTTTTTGATCCGTCCACGACCGTGAACGGAATCACTGTTACCCCATTTGACGATCAAGGCACGATCTTCGACGTGGTTCAAATTCCCAGCTCGTTCACTTCGGGCACGCCGTTTTTGCTGACGTTTGCCAACATCAATAATGGATACGGGATCTTCGATTGCGACAACGGCACGAACGGTTTCGCCATTTCGGCGGACTCGACTCCCGTTGATATTGGGAGTACGTGCACTGCAGGGCCGGCGGGATCGAACGACGCCTTCGTCAGCTTCAACGAGGTGGGAAACACGTCCACCATCACTTTTCTGGGCGGAGCGGGCGCGCCTCCCACATTCTATTTCTGGACCACCGATGGCAACCTGACCGGCATCGCGCCGGTGACGTCCAGCACTGCGCCAGAGCCCGCAGGGTTACTGCTACTCGCTTGCGGTCTAGCGGGCATCGCGCTGATGCGGCGCCGCGTAATCCTGTCGTAGCGGCTTCTGAATTTCGATGGAACCGTCCGCCTTCGAGTAGACGTGTGTTTGTCGAAGCTGCGTCTCCCCTCATCTCAATCTGGAGATTCTGCGCGTCCGATAATAGTCCTCGCACCATATTGACTCCCTCAGTTTCGCGCACCAGCGAAAATCACGCGTCGTAGCAGTTCGGCCGATGTGGCGAAGTTCCTCGCCGTTCATCTTGCGGAGCCTGGTGCGCACAGCTTCGACTTAGAGTGGCTGGAATCCTACGGAGCCCACTGGGGAGGTAGCAGATCACCGAGCGCTGCCGGATCACGTGCGGAAAATCACACGCTTGCTTGCTACGGGCGAAGGACTATAATCCACCGCAAAGGAGGGCTCCCCATGGACAGCCGCACACGCCTGATACTGATTGCCAGGGTAGCCTGAACCTATTGGAAGCCGCTGTGGCACTCTTCTTGATTTGCGTGGCATCCTCAATGCGAGCCCTAAATATCGCGAAATGAAGCGGCCGTATTCAGGCCCACCCGTCCCGCGGCTTACGCTTCGCCTCACGCCTTGGGGCACGGTGCATGTGCGTCGGATTGTTCTAACGACGGGAATTTCGCGCCCGCTCTGTAACTTCAACTCTTTCGATTGGTGCGGAACTACGCTAACAAATACATCTTCGCCGTAGACTTTAAATGTCAAACCAGAAACATTTATCAACAATCTGCCGTGCGATACAAGGATCAAATGAAAGATTCCACTCAGCTCCTGCTTATGTGCCTCTTCTTTTTTATCAGTGGATCTGCACATTCCCGCGTCGAATCCGCCTTGAATGGCTCTGTCGTTTTCGTCGATTCCGGAAAGGAAGAAGTTGTATTCGCCGCCGATAGCTCACGAGTAATCCCAGAAGTGGATGGGGCTTAATCGATCGCGCGGCCGCATTTTGAGAATCGCAAAATGACAACGGATCGTGCTAACGCGGTGCTAACACTTGCCTGTTTCGGGGTGTTGCTGTCTGTTTCTTGTGTTGTTGTCGTGCACCGCTAAACCACTGACAACACGAAACAGGCAAGACAGCGGGAAACAGGCAGAAAGAGCGTCGGCAATCTCATAACCCGAAGGTCGCCGGTTCAAATCTGTCCTTCGCAACCAAACTTTCTTCTGTTTCCATCGCTTACGCGCACCCCGCCACCGTCCAAATTTGTGTGCCGCAGTGGAGATTCAAGAAAGTTGCGTCCAAAGACTCTTCTTATAGCTCACGATCGTCCCGCTTCCTCAATCGGAATATCAGGCTTGGGAGGTGATGGATTCTATTAACTTGCAAACGAGTGGTCGCTGTGCTGCTCTTCGGTTGCTGCAGCTCGTCGGGCATTATCTGATTTGCTGGGGAGTGCGCTCGATTTCGGCTTTTGATGTTGCCAATCCCGATGATGTGATGGGACGGTTTTCACTGACAAACCGAGGCTTCTTTTCGGGCAGGCTGTGCAAGCGATCGAGAAAGGCCGCAACTCCGCGGTCCAGCCCCTCGGCGATGCGCTGGCGCTGATCGCTCTCCCGCAGCAGGTTTTCGTCGCTCGGATTGTTAACGAAAGAAATCTCCGAAAGCACCGCAGGCATGTTGGCGCCGGTCAAAACGATGAAGGGCGCCTGCTTCACGCCGCGGTTCGTCTCGCTCGGGCTCACGAGCTGAAGCCTCTGCGAGAGCGCGTCCTGGATATCCACGGCAAGCTGTCTCGATCCCGCGATCATCTCGTTGCGTGCGATTTTCTTAATCAGTTCCGGAAGATCGTGAAAGGAAGATTGCGCGAGCGCGTTTTCGCGTGCCGCCAGTTCCGTGGATTCCTGCGGAGCTGCCAGGCTCAGGGAGTATGTTTCGACACCGCGCGCTTCGCCACTGTCGCTAGAATTCGCGTGAATAGAGATGAACAGGTCCGCGTTGGCACGGTTGGCAATCGCCGTGCGATCTTCCAGTCGAACGTACCTGTCGTCCTTGCGTGTGTAGATCACTTCCGCACCCGGGATGTCTTGTTCGATCAGTTGGCCCAGCCGCAGTGCCACATCGAGGCAAAGGCTCTTCTCAAGCAGACCATGGGGACCGACCGTGCCGGTGTCATAGCCTCCGTGGCCGGGATCAATCGCGATGCGGTTGATCTTTAGTCCCAATTCCCGTGTCAGAGAGAGTTGACTTTCGTGGCTGGCACTTGCCTCCGGCGACTTCGTGGCCACGTTGTGGTTCAGCGCGTCCGAACTCAGACCGCGCGGCAGGACGAGGGCGGCCGAAAGCAAAGCGACAACGAATGCACCCACCCAAAGAACCCAGTTCGCCACGCCAAACTCCGCGAGTGGCGCGTACGAAAGCTCCGTTGTCGCAGGAATGCCAGCTGCCTTCACAGAATCGGTGCCCGCGTGTGAAGGCGATGGCGCCGGCGCCGGCATCGGCTTCGGTGTCAGTCGAGCAGCAGCCACGACATCCAAATTTCGATTCGCCTTCTCGACAATGTCCCGCGACACCGTGCAGCGCCCTTGGGCATGTCCTTCCAACAAAGCTTCAAAGCAGATCTTGTTGATGTTCCTCGGAATTCCGCCGCTTCGCTCGGCGATCAGTGTCAAGGCCTCCGGTTCGAATAGCCCTTCGCCGCAATGGCCCGCCACTTTCAGCCGATGCCGGATGTAACCGGACGTTTCCTCAGCCGACAGAGCATCCAGATGCTTCACTACCGCGATGCGCTGCAACAGTTGCGCCTGCTGCTTCTGTCCCAGTTTATCCGCGAGTTGGGGTTGTCCTGCAAGAACGATTTGCAGCAGCTTGGTGTGCGACGTCTCGAAGTTCGAAAGCAGCCGGACGGTTTCGAGCACCGAATCATCGAGATTTTGTGCCTCATCGACGATCAGGACAAAACGTCGGCCCGCCAGCATTTCCGCGAACAACATTTCATTCAACTTGTTGTGCATGGCCACCAGTCCCATGCCCGTTGAATCGACGCCTAGCTCGCTCAGAAGGTATTGGAAGAATTCGCGGGAGTTGCATTGGGTCTGGAACAGGAACGCGGCACGCGCCGTACCGCGCAGCCCTTCGAGCACTTGATATAGAAGCGTCGTCTTGCCCATGCCCGGCTCCGCGATCAGCGCCAGAAACCCTCTTCCCTCGAGGATTCCCTGTGCGAGCGAGTCGAGCGCCTCACAGTGCGTCTGGCTCGGGTACAGGAACGCCGGGTCGGGCGTGACGCCAAACGGCTGCTGGTGCAAGCGATAGAAATCGAGAAACATTGGCATGACCTCCTTCTCCCGGCAGCGCAGGCAGATAGCCTTACCTGCTCCCCTGATCGCGGTTCCCGCACAAGGTTGCGCGGCAGGACGGCTCCGTCTGCACTTATCGCTCAGTTCGCGAGGGCGGGAAAGGAACTGCGCACACCTTGGGCTAGCTGCGCCGTACAGCGCATTCTGCTATAGCCGGCCTGTGACCGCAAGCGTCAGCCCACTCGGTGAACGCAATTTCTACCGGAACTTACACCAAATGTAGGTTGCCGGACGTGATCCATTTTCCACGCCGTTGAGACCAGAAAGCCCCGGAGACAGATCGCGGGATCCCACTTCACCGCGATTGCGGATCGAATTTCGCAATCTTTGCGAGTTCGTCCTTCTTGGCCTTTCCTGTGGGAGTGAGAGGCATTTCGGCAATGAACAAGATCTGCGAAGGCCGTTTGTAGGGGGCGAGATTTCTCGCGGCGTGATCCGCCACTTCAGCAACGGTTACAGATGAACCCGCCGACAATTGAACGAAGGCGATTACCTCCTCGCCTCCTTCCACTCCCTGGACGGATCGTCCAATCACGGCAGACCGCACCACCGCTGGATGAGTATTTAGCACCGCCTCGACTTCAGCGGGATACACGTTCATCCCGAAACGGACGATCAATTCCTTGGTGCGTCCCACGATGAAGAGATGCCCATCCTCCAATCGAGCGAGGTCGCGGGTATTGAACCAACCATCCGAGTCAATAGCAGCGGCAGTTTCCTCCGGGGCGCGGTAGTAACCCTTCGCAACATTCGGGCCGCGCGCCGACAACTCGCCGACTTCGCCGTCGCCTACTTGTTTTCCATCCGTACCTACTAGCTTGATTTCCACTCCCGGAAGAATCCGGCCGACGGAAAGATCGCTCCGAGGTTCCTCCACCCTGGCCTGAGCAATCGTGGGCGAGCATTCCGTCACACCGTAGCCGTTATGGAGAGTCATGCCGAACAGGCACTCGACAGCCGATTTTACCGCCGGTTGCAGCGGTGCGCCAGAGGACGAAATGATCCGAAGCGCAGGAAATTTCAATGGGCCCGACAAACCCTTCGCTTTTGCGTAGTCCGCCAACAGAGCGAACATCGCTGGCACGCCAATTACGATGGTCAGCCGATCTCGTTCCAGTGCCGCGAGTGCTGCGACTGGATCGAACCGTTGCGCCAAATAAAGCGTGGCGCCGCTGAGCAACGTGCCGAGCAGAACCACGGAAAGTCCCACAGCGTGGGACATCGGCAGAACACCGTACAGACGGTCATCCGGAGTGAGCGAACGGATTCGTGCCGAAACCGCTGCGATGAACAGCAAGTTCCTATGTGTCAGCACCACTCCTTTGGGTAGCCCGGTGCTGCCGGAAGTATAAATCAGCGCGGCCACTCGATCAGCGCTGCTGCTGTTCTTCTCGATTGCCTCCGGTTCAACGCGCTCATTCAGGGGACCGACGCCGACGATACCCAGTCCAGCTGCTTCTGCGATGACCGCATCGTGCCGCTTGGCATGCTGCGTGGCATGCGGCGAGACGCTCGTCATATAGATCACGCGGCGGGCACCGCAGTGATCACGAATATCGTCAATCTCGCGCGCCGACAGTCGCGCATTTGCGAGCACCGGCCATGCATCCATCCCAGTCAAGGCCAGGAAAATCGCTACGAATGCCCGGCAATTCTCGCACACCAGCATGACTCGATCGCCAGGGCGCACACCCGACTCGCGAAGCCACACACCGGCTGCGGTTACTGCGTCATCGAGCTCGCTATACGTCCAACTTCCGCTGTTTTCGGCTAAGGCCAGCCGGTCGGGCGAGCGATCTGCCCATGGTTTGATGACGTCGCCGATGCTCTCAGGCAGGGATTTCAACAATTCGTGCGCCTGGATATCAATCATGGCCGTTCATCATACCAGTTCATCGTAAACCGCTGTGAAGCGCAACTGGATGGCTGCGTCGCGTCGGGCAGTGGATTCTGAGGCGAGCGAGGGAAATGCGTAGGCGGAATTTGAACGCAGAGAGTCGCTACGGACAGACGATGGACCCCGGATAATTCTGCGTTTGCACATCTTGTTTTCGCGAAGCTATAGGCGTGCGGCCGGAGTCATCGCCGAATGCGTCGAAGCGTCAGCCTTTGTTGATACTAGGAACCGCAGCCAGTTGCGATACATGGATGCGGCCGATGCCTGCCAGGTGCCACGCACCGTACTGGCCACGGCAGCCTCGGGAAACTTGGCTAGGTGCTCCTCGTGCGGCTCTGCGACAACAGACTTTTGAAAGTCGGATAGAAGTCTTATAGCCGCGGCATCGAAGTATCCGTGCGGCATGGTGGGATACGTTTCTCTCTCTCGACGCAGAAATCTCTTTATGTCTCTGCGGTATTCCTTTAGCAGGGTCCGTGTGCCGTACTCCGGATGGCCCTGGAAGTGCACGAAGAGACTGCCTTTTTTCTTTTTCACAAACAGATCAACGCCCGCATCCGCGGATTGCGTGAGCACCTGGTAACCGCAGGCAGCCAGCGCATCTGCTCGCAATTCGTTCCACCGGGACTGTGGAATTTGCATCATCTCGCCAGCGCCGTCCGTAAGCGCATGGTTCCGAATCGTTTTGTAGTCGAATACGCCGAACTGCTTGTCGGCGAGCCGGTGCCGGGGAATGCCATCGCTGTAGAGCACACCGGCATGCGCCGCCAAGCACGACAAAACGGTGGAAGTCGTATTGTGCTCAGCCCAATCCAAAACTTCGATTAATGCAGGCCAATACGGCTCATTCCGCAGGTCGGCGTGGCGCGGCTCAGTGCCGGTCATGATCACGCCATCAAAACGTCTGTTCAGCAGTTCGCCGATCTCGGAATAGAACTTGCTGAGATGTTTCTCTCCTCCATCCGTGTGGGGAAGTTTCGGCAGAGCATAAAGTTTGAGCGAGACCGGAATGTCGACGGCGGCGGATTCGAGGAGTTCAAAGAATTGAACTTCGGTGTCTTCCAGCGCCGAATCCGGCATGTTATTGATCAGCGCGATTCGGACGGTACCCGCCTGGGCGTCCCGGCCACCCGCTGGGCTTGCGGACTGCGTGCGGTTCTTCCGCGCTAGAAGATCGGGAACTCGCCCTCCGTCGATTACGATGGACATTCACTATCTCCCAGCCAAGGGACACAAAAGTCTTGGCAGGCTTACTGGGCCGTCTTGTCGAGCGCCTGCTCGAGGTCAGCGAGGATGTCGTCAATGTGTTCGATGCCCACGCTTAACCGAATCATCTCCGGCGTCACGCCCGCCTTCATCTGTTCTTCCGGCGTCAATTGACGGTGCGTCGTGGACGCCGGATGGCAAGCCAATGACTTGGCGTCGCCCATGTTGACCATGCGCTTGAACAGGCGCAACGCATCAAAGCATTTTACGCCGCGCTCGAAGCCGCCCTTCACTCCGAACGTCAGCAGAGAACAGAACTTCGAGCCCAAATAGCGGTGCGCCATCGGGTACAACGGGCTATCGGGAAACCCCGCGTAATTCACCCACGCCACCTGCTTATGATTGCGCAGAAACTCCGCTACCTTCCTGGCATTCTCCACGTGGCGTTCGACGCGCAGCGCCATCGTTTCGATTCCCTGTAACAACAAGAAACCATTGAACGGCGAGAGCGTCGAGCCAGTGTTGCGCTGTGCCACAGTCCGGCATCGCGCGACATATGCGGCCGCCCCGTAGTGCTCGGTGTAAACGACACCGTGATAGGCGATTTCCGGCTCGTTCAACATGTAATAGCGCTTCGAATGATCGCGCCACGGAAACGTTCCGCTGTCTACGATCATTCCGCCAAGCGTCGTGCCGTGCCCTCCCATGAATTTCGTCATGGAATGCACTACCACGTCCGCGCCGTACTCAATCGGCCGCAACAAGATGGGCGTCGCCACGGTATTGTCCACGATCAACGGCACGCCGTGCTTGTGCGCGACCCGCGCCAGTCCTTCGATATCGGCAACGTTGCCAGCCGGATTGCCCACGCTTTCGCAGAAGACCGCTCGCGTGTTCTCGTCAATCAACTTTTCAACGGCTTCAGGACTATCGTTCTCCGCGAACCTTCCCGCGATTCCCTGTTTCGGCAAGATGTGTGCCAGCAAGGTGTAGGTAGCACCGTAAAGTTGCGGAAGTGAAACGATGTTGTGACCCATCTCGGCGATGTTAATCAGCGAATAATGGATCGCAGCCATTCCCGAGCTTACGCTGAGTGCTTCGACGCCGCCCTCGAGCGCGGCGACTCGCTTTTCCAGCACTGTATTGGTCGGATTCCCAATGCGCGTGTAGATGTTCCCCTGAACTTCCAGATTGAATAAGGCCGCCCCATGCGCCGCGTCGTCGAATTCGAACGCAACGGTCTGATAGATCGGCACAGCCACGGCTTTTGTCGTGGGATCGCCATCATAGCCGACGTGAATCGCGATGGTCTCTCGCTTCATGCTCTACACATCCTCGGCGTTAAGAAGATTGCTCAAAAGACTTTGATTTGCTGCGCTTCGCGATCGACTGCGCCGAAGATCGCCGCAAGGGAGCTTCATTGAGCCGCTCATTCGGCGATCGTCGACATACGCGAAGCGGGAACAGATGCTGCATTCCGCGCAAGCGATTTCATCATTGTCTGTGTCAGGCGTTTTGCGGCGAAGCCAGCACCGAATGCGAAACGCATCACCGGTCCGAAGCTGTTTGCCGCAGCGATTCCGACGAAGTAAAGGCCAGGAACCGATGACTCAAAGCTGGACGAGAGCACCGGGGCGCCGTTGACGCACTTGAGCTCAGAACGAATCGCTGGATTGAGGAAAGTTAATCGCTCCATATCCACCTTGTACCCGGTCGCCGCAATTATGTGCTCCGTAACGATTTCGCGCGCCGAGCCATTCAATCCACGCAGATGCAAGTGTACTTTGCTATCTCGGATCTCGGCACGCTCCACGTTGTATCCAAGTTCGAGAGGCACGCGGCCCATCACCTTGTCCTTGACGAACCACCCTGCGGATGGACCGAGCGTTTTGCGAACGAGATCGACGCGCAAACTCTCCGGGAGATAATGGAATAGCGCAGCTCCGTCGGAAAAAAACCGCGAGCGCATTCCCGGCCCGAGCCCCGAATCCGGATGTCGCATTCGTTGCAACCATGGTCGGCGTTTGCCAGGCACCGGCGCGGTGTGAAATTTCAGCGAAGCGGCGCGAGCCACAAGCTGCGCGTCCGCATCGGCGTCGCGCAACAATCCAGCCATGTCAATCGCCGAAGAACCAGCTCCAAGCACCACCACGCTGCGGCCCTTAAATTCTGCAAGATCGTGATGACGGTAGCTATGCGACACAAACTGCGCCGGCAGATGCGCCAGGCTACCCGGCACATATTCGAAATGCGTGATACCCACCGCGAGCACCACTCGCCGCGCCTTGACCTCTTCACCATCGTCCAATCGCAAATGAAATCCATCCGCCGAGCGCTCGATGCCTGTAACGACCTTGTCTTCAAGCTCCGGCACCATCCGATCCCGGAAGGCGAGCCCATACTCGCTGAACGTGCCGAGACGGACGGGAATCCCCATATCGGCGTACTCGATCCCGCGCTCCGCGCAAAATTGCTTGAGCGTGAATTTGGCGTCTGGATCGTAGATGTTCGAAGCGAAACCGTCCGACTTGAGCATCATGCCCTTCGGCATATGCGCCAGCCAGCTGTCCATGGGACGGCCAAAAATTCGGAAGGGGATGCCGCGACTGCGGAAATGTGCAGCGATTGAGAGTCCGTAAGGACCCGCGCCGATAATTGCAGTTTCGATCATAGATTTTGGGAACGGTCCTCGCTGCGTGATTTCTGTCGACTGCCGCAGTCGGCGTGACCGGCAGACCGAGGCAAGCTCCAATGCTGGCCCGGAATTGGGCGATTGTCCAGATACTCTGCGTGCGTCGTACCTTGCAAGACAGGCCCTTACACCTGTGGGTGTGCAATCCTATTGCCCGTCTTCGCTTACGTAACCATCCTAGAATCAATGGCATGCATCACTCAAGAGGCAAGCACGAGGGAAATTCTTTTCCCTATCCGCCACCCGATTATCCTTAAGTCGTCGGCTTCGGTTGCCGGCGCGAAGGCGTCGATTATGTTGCTTCCAATTCCTGGCCCAGTAGGATGGCTCGACGACCGCAGTCTTGGATCGATTTCATTCGGTGTACTGGTGATTGCGTTACCACTGGCGTTGGCATTTCTTTTAACGTCGGAAAAAATGCAAATTCCGCTCGCGCTTGCGCGGCGTCTGAATGACAGATTGGTCTTTTTCGCAATCTGCTAAGCGAACCAGGGCATGCGCTTTGCAGTTCAGGAAAACAGGCTGCAGTTCACCAGCAGGATTGCGACGAGACGTGGCATTGTGGCCGATTGACCGCGCAGGCAGAAAGACTCTGAGGCTGGCCGGGACGACTTTGTAATTCGATTCCTTCGTGGCAGTGGGCCGGCTTTATTGCGTACACTGCAGCGGCGTGGCGTTTCTGATTTTCGTGATAAGTTCCGTCGCGGGGCATACGGTGGGCAACGGTGCGGTGTGCTGGGTGATTATTTCGGAAATCTATCCGACGATCGATTCAAGAATCGGGCGATTCTCTGCGATGCAGGAAAGGCGTGGAGCGTCGCGAGGCGGTTCGTAATTCACTGTTTTTCGGAGCTCCTTTGCAGCGAACGGACCCGAGCGCTTCCAGCGTACCGCGCAGACGATGGCGCATCGCATTTCTGCTAGCCCTGGGAGTTTTGGTCAGTTTTTTCGATCGCATCAACCTGTCGGTTTCCCGTGAGGCGCTCAACATCTCTTTCGGAATGTCGCTGATTGCGTTTGGCTACCTATCCAGCGCGTTCAACTGGACGTATGCGGTGATGCAGCTGCCGGCGGGAGTCTTGCTCGATCGGCTGGGAGTGCGCCGCGTGGGACGGGTCAGCACTTTGCTTTGGAGCATCGCTTCCTTTGGAGGGGCGCTGGCTCCGGGGGTGAACTGGTTTCTCGGTGCGCGATTGCTTTTGGGAGTAAGTGAATCGCCCACGTTTCCCGCGAATGCCAAAGCGATCGGTTACTGGTTCGGCCGCGCTGAAAGAAGCCTGGCAATGGCGATCACCGATGCAGCGGCAAAATTCGCGGCAGCCATCGGAGTCCCCTTCATCGGTTTGCTGGTCTTGAATTTTGGCTGGCGCTGGAGTTTTGCGGCGACAGGGTTCATCAGTTTTATTTATTTCGTCTTGTTCTACGGGATCTATCGCAATCCCAGCGAGGATCGCGGGCTTTCCGCCAAGGAATTGCGATTCCTCACCGAGGGTGGGGCGCAGCCGGAAGGCGCGGCAGCAGCGCAGCGAGGCGCTTCGCTCGGTTATCTGCTGCGCCAGCGTAAAGTGTATGGCCTCGCGCTCGGGTGGGGCGCTTACAATTACACTTTCTTCGTGCTGCTGAATTGGCTGCCCAGTTATCTTTCCATTTCTCAGCATGTGGATTTGCTGCACTCGGTTTTCTACACCAGCGTGCCGTGGCTGTGGGCGACTTTCACTGATTTGCTGGTGGGCGGATGGCTGGTGGACACTTTGATTCAGCGGGGATGGAATGCCAACCGCGTTCGGCAAAGTGTTATGGTCGGAGGAATGGGGATGGGCCTGGCGATTCTGGGCACCGCGCGGGCGCATAGCCCGATGGCCGCGCTGGTGTGGATCAGTCTGGCACTGGGTGGCCTCGCCGCGGCCGCGCCGGTTGCGTGGACAGTTCCTTCGCTGATTGCGCCGCGGGAGAGCGTGGGTACAGTTAGCGGGATTGTGAATTTCTGCGGGCAGATCGCCGCGATTTCCGCACCCATCGTCACCGGCTACATTGTCTCCGCGACACATTCCTTCGCGACGGCTTTCGCTACCTGCACCGTGATTCTTTTTCTGGGGATTGTGGGTTATATCTTGTTATTGGGACGTATCGAGGCCATCCCCGAGCCGGCGGAACATGGAACGCTCGGATAGAGCCTGGAGAGCTCGGGTCCGGCAGGCAGAAATTTTCGAGGTGCTGCGAATGCCATTGATTCGGTTTCTTCGCCGTACGACAGCTCTGACTCTGCTGCTGGTGGCACTGGCGCTAGGTGCGCTTCCCGTGGCTGGAAATGCACTGGAGGCAGCGCGGCAGAAATACATTTTTTATGTGGGGACGTACACCGATCACGGCAGCAAGGGAATTTATGCGTACCGCTTCGACTCCGCGACGGGCAAGTCCACTTCGCTGGGACTGGCGGCTGAGAGCGCCGAGCCTTCGTTTCTCGCGATTGCCCCGAGCGGAAAATTTCTGTACGCAATCAATGAAATGTCGCAGTTCAACGGGCAACCTACCGGGGCGGTGAGCGCTTTCGCCATACAGAGCAAAACCGGCAAGCTTTCGCTATTGAATCAAGTTCCGTCGCGCGGTGAAGGGCCCGCGCACATCGCGCTGGATCGCAGCGGCAGCTACGCGCTGGTTTCCAATTACGATCGCGGAAGCATCGCCGTATTTCCTGTGCTGGAGGACGGGCGCCTAGGTGAAGCCACAGCGTCGGTGCAGCACAAAGGGTCGAGCGTGAATCCGAAGCGCCAGGAGGGGCCGCACGCCCACGCAGCGGTGTTCTCGCCGGACAATCGTTTTGTAATTGTCGCGGACCTGGGGCTCGATCAGTTGTTGGTGTACCGATTCGATGCGGCGCAGGGAACTTTGGGTAGCGATCCACAAATCGTGAGAGCCACGCCGGGCGTGGGGCCGCGGCACCTGGTGTTTGACGGCGCGGGCCGACATCTATATGTGATCAATGAAATGCAATCCACGGTGGTGGCGTACGGCTATGACGCGGCGAAAGGCACGCTCAGTGAATTGCAGATTGTTTCCGCACTCCCCAAGGGATTTGCGCGAACCAGCGAGGCGGCCGAAATTGAGATGCATTCTTCCGGCAACTTTCTTTTTGCTTCGAATCGCGGCGATGACAGCATCGCGGTGTTCGCAGTCAACGCGAAAGACGGTACGCTGACGCCGATCGAAATTGACTCGACCGGTGGCAAAACGCCGCGCAATTTCGTGCTTGATCCCACGGGAGCGTGGCTGCTGGCAGCGAACCAGGATTCCGACGATATTGCGGTTTTCCGCGTGGATCCCGGCAGCGGGCACCTTACGCAAAGCGGACCGGTGCTGCATGTGCCGTCGCCGGTTTGCGTGCGATTTGTTCCGGAGCGGTAAATTCAAAATGACGCAATTCAGGAGACGCTCTGCAGTGAGTGGGAACGCGCGATTAGCAGGCCTTTCTATTCGTTGTGACAAATTCCCACCAAAGGGGAATCACGCCAATGAACCTTCGCTTTTTCGCTCTGCTTGCGGTTCTCGCTCCGGCATCTTTATGTGCGCAGTTATCGATGCAAACGATTGATGGCTGGACGATGCAAGACTCGGCGCGAGTCTCGGCCGAGGCCGCGAACATTTCTACAGCCAGTTTTGAGCCGCAAGGCTGGTATGCCGCGACGGTCCCGGGAACCGTGCTAACCACGCTGGTCAACAACGGTGTTTATCCGGAGCCGTTGTACGGCGAGAACATGCGCGCCATTCCGGAGAGCCTGAACAAAACCAGCTATTGGTATCGCACAACGTTCACCGTGCCCGCCGGCTACAAAGGCCGCCATACCTGGATTCATTTTGGCGGCATCAACTACAGCGCACAGATCTGGGTAAACGGCAACGAGGTCGGGACCATGCGCGGCGCCTTCATGCGGGGCGATTTCGACGTCTCGCAGTTTGTGCAGCCGGGGCGCCGCGCGGTGCTGGCCGTGCTGGTTGCGCCGCAGCCGCACCCTGGCGTCCCGCACGAACATACGGTTGCACTCGGCGTAGGCCAGAACGGTGGCGAGACGGCCATTGACGGACCCACGTTTCTCTCGACTATTGGGTGGGACTGGCTACCTGCTATTCGCGATCGTGATACTGGCATCTGGCTTCCAGTCATGATGGATGCAACTGGGCCGGTCTTGGTAAAAGATCCATTCATTACTGCTGATTTGTCCACGACGCACGAAAGCGCGGACCTTCACGTTTCCGCTACGCTGGAGAACAAGTCACCTAAGCCCGTCACCGGCACGCTTACGGGCGTGATTCGATTGCAGAACGGGCCGGCCCAGAACGCGCCGTCGCAAATTCCGCAAAACGGTGAAATTGCCTTCCACAAATCCGTGACAATTGCAGCGAACGGGACGGAAGCGGTCGTGCTTGACCGCAAGTCCACACCGGAATTGCATCTTTCCAATCCGAAATTGTGGTGGCCCAACGGCTACGGTCCACAGAACCTGTACACTCTCACGCTGCGTTTCGATGTGGGAGCAAAACCATCGGACCTCACGACACAGCAGTTTGGTATTCGCAAGATCGAGTACCAGGTCGTTGACTCGGAGAACCTTACGCTTTCAGTCAATGGAGTTCGCGTCATGGCGCGCGGCGGGAACTGGGGTCTCGACGAGGGAATGAAGCGGATTCCGCGAGAGAGATTGGACGCGCAGTTTCACATGCACGCGCTGGCGAATCTGAACATCATCCGCAACTGGGTGGGACAGAGCACCAGTCCTGACTTCTACGACATGGCAGACAAATACGGAATCCTGCTGTGGGATGAGTTCTTCCAGCCCAACCCCCTTGACGGTCCCGACGTGAGCGATGTTCCTACCTATCTTGCCAACGTCACCGATAAAGTACTGCGTTACCGAAACCATCCATCCATCGCGCTCTGGTGCGCGCGCAATGAAGGAGATCCGCCCAAAGAGCTTGACGACACGTTGCAGACGCTGATGAGCCGCCTGGATCCGACGCGGCTGTACCAATCGAACTCCTCCGCCGGGCGCGGCGTCGCTTCCCATGGTCCTTATTACTGGCGCTCGCCGCGCTTCTTCTACGTGATTCATGAAAGCTTTAAGACCGAGACGGGCTCCGTCTCCATTCCCACAATCGAGTCCATCCAGGGGATGATGCCGCAAAAAGATTGGGAAACGATCAACGACGACTGGGCCCAGCATGACATGGCGGCGGGCGCGCAACGCGGCAATGAGTTTCCCACATCCCTCGCGGCGCGCTACGGGCACATACGCAATCTTGCCGACTTCGTCGAGAAGGGCCAGTTGGCCACCTACGAGGCTTTCCGCGCCATGTATGAAGGCCGAAACGCCGAAATGTTCAAGACGACCACGGGCGTAATCACCTGGATGAGTCACCCGGCCCAGCCCAGCTTCGTTTGGCAGCTTTACCATTACGATCTCGAGCCCAACGCTGCCTTGTACGCCGTGAAGAAGGCCTCCGAGACTGTGCATGTCCAGTTCAACGAAGAAAACCGGGACATCGAGGTGGTGAATAATCGTCCGGAGGCGCTGAACGCGCTCACGGTGAAGGCGCTGATCTATCGATTCGATGGCACGCTTGATTCACAAGAGACTTATGCGATAGCGCAGGTTCCCGGCAGCGGCACGATCACGGCCGCTCAAATCGAGGTGAGCGCGCGCATCAGCCCGCTCTACTTCATCAAACTCGATCTCGCCGATGCGAGCGGAAACCTGCTTTCCAGCAACTTTTACTGGCAGCATGTCGCTCAGGATCAGTTCGACGGCCTGCTGAATCTTCCTACGGTCATGCTCGACGCCGAAGCCAGCGCTCGCCCCGAGGACGACAAAACTGTGGTGACCGTAACGTTGCACAACGGCACAAGCCACGTCGCTCTGCTCTCGCACCTGCAGCTTCATCAAAAGAAAAGCGGCCGCCGAGTGCTGCCCGTCTTTTACTCCGACAACTACATTTCGCTGGTGCCCGGCGAATCCTCGACCGTTTCCATCGAAGCGGCAACAAAGGACCTGCAGGGAGACTTGCCGCTGATCGAACTGGATGGATACAACGTGGATGTGAACCCTGTTGACGGGCCAGTCCCAATCATCGCGAATGTCAACGCGCAGCCATCCCACTGGCCCGCATCCAACATCGTTCCTGACAGAAGGTAAATCCGATGCACCTGTTTCCAGAACGCGATGTGACAAGTGCACAAGCCCGCGTATGGGAATTATTTCCGAAGCGCCGAGTATCCAGGAATTGATCGATTCGGTCTCTTCCAGCGGTAAAGAAAGTGCCAGGAAGAATCCCCCAACTCGACGCCGTCCGCGGCCTGGCAATTCTGGTCGTAATGCTCCATAACATCAGCCCGAAATATCCCCTGTTTCATTCGGACAAGATGTTCACCGATGGTTGGATGGGAGTCGACCTGTTCTTCGTGCTGTCCGGTCTCTTGATTACGGGGATTCTTTTAGACACGAAACAATCGGAGGGCTATTTTAAGAATTTCTATGTCCGGCGCTGCCTGAGGATTTGGCCGCTCTATTATTCGTTGCTCTTTTTCATGTTCGTAGTCGTTCGTTTCCTGAATCCTTCCGAATACCATGTCGTCGTGCAAACTTCATCGCCTTGGTGGGCCTTTCCCCTGTTCTTGCAGAACTTCTTGCTTCCAATTTCAACCAATGCGGCAGGGCCCCTGGGCGTTACCTGGTCACTCGCCATCGAAGAGCAGTTTTACCTCGTTTGGCCCGTGGTGGTGCGTTTCTGCTCGTTCGCTCAATTACGCCGGCTCGCCGTCGCGGAAATTTGCCTTTCTCCCGCGCTGCGCTATTACCTCTCACTGCACCACGTCGATCTCTACACAAACATATTCTGCCGGCTAGACGGCTTGATGGCCGGCGCGCTTCTTGCGCTTCTCATACGATCCGAAAACTTTGTCCCTTCGAAGCTACTGAAGCGAGCCTGGATTCTGCTGCTGATCGCGGCGCCGCTGGCATTTCTGACGGAGGCCCTCCATGCGAGATGGATCGTTTTCTCGTTTACAGCGCTGGCGTCGGCAGCGTTCATCTACGTCGCGATGTTCTCCGAACGAAAATGGCTTCAGACGATAATGACCAACCGGTTCTTGATTTACACCGGGACCGTCAGCTACGGGCTGTACTTGCTGCATAAAATCCCGATTGGCGTGCTGCAGGTCCTACATCTGGACCGGCATCCCCACCTGCCCCTACCCATCATTTTCGTTATGAGCTATATCCTAGCGGCGCTCTCCTGGAACCTGCTCGAAAAACCATTCCTTAGCCTGAAACGATTCTTCGATTCGAAGCCGCTCGCCACAGAACGGGCGAATTCCTCGTCCAGGCTTGTCATTTAAGCAATAAAATGCGTTGTTGCCAGAACCCAAAGGCACGCCGAAAAACTACCTATGGAACTTTTCCGCGGTACGCAAGTGGCGTCTTGTACTCGGCGCTCCCGTTGCTACGGAATGGCTGCTGAGGCTTCATTGGAATCGACGCTTTCGCGGCCTAGCGCGTCTACTGCCCGAGTCATGTAGTAATAAGTTAGGCCGTCTTCCACGGCGCTGTCAGTGAATATAGTTCCCGGAACAGGCGAAGAATTGATCCGAACGTAATCGCCTGCGGGAGTCGTGCTCCGATACACGTTGTATCCCGCAACCTGCGAGCTGCTGGCCTGCCATTTCAGCTTGACCGTGTGGTTCGTGCCAGTCGATCGCAGACGGATCAGGGACGGCCACCCGCTGGTCATACGGACCCACTGCGCGCTTAACAGTAAGACAACGAGCACCGCGCTCCCTGTCCCAACTTTCATCCAAATGGAGGCGCTTCGGTCCTGGGTCAAGAAAATCTGACACATTACCAGGAGCGCCAACGCAACCCCACCGACCATAAGGGCCAGAAACCAGCTCCCGCTGAGTGCATCTGGCACCAATGACGGTATCTTGTGAAACCTATGTCTCAACCAGGGATCGATCCAAATATTTTCAACTGTGAACAGAAAGAGTAGCGACGCGAGGCCCCATGCAATCAGCGTCAACCTCGACCTTTGATCCGAGGGGCGCAGCGAACCTCCACTCATTGGACGCTCTCTCCCGATGCGAATCTCGCCGAAGTGTACTTCAACCTAAGGACGCGTTTTGGAAGCAACGACTGCCCTCGGGTGCATAATGAAGTCATATTTGCTTCTAAGATTTATCCCAGCGTCCAGCTCAACCGGCTTTGATGCAATGTATTCGAGCCGTAGGCATCTGGCAATAATCATGAGATGAATCTGCATTTCGATACGGGCAAAATGCGCCCCGATGCAGTTCCGCGGACCTGCAGAAAAAGGGATCATCGCCATCCGATGCCGATGTCTTGAATTCTCAGGTCGAAAGCGATCCGGGTTAAATCGGTCCGACTCCTCCCATAGCTCGGGATGTCGCTGTATGAAATAGGGCGGTAGATAAATCTCGGTGCCCGCCGGAACGAAATAGTCCCCGAGCCAATCATCACCCAACGCTTTACGGCTCATGGACCAACCGGCCGGGTACAAGCGCATGGTCTCCTCGATGATTTGCCGCGCATAGGGAAACTTAGGCAGATCATCGAATTCAAACGATGTCGTCAAGGTTTCGAGCTCGTTGGCTAACCTCTGTTCCACTTCGGGGTGCTGGGAGATCAGATACCAGTTCCAATTCAGGGTGCTCGCTGTGGTCTCGTGACCGGCAACGATCAACGTGAGGGTCTCGTCGATGATTTGGCGATCCGGCATGGGCTCACCGCTTTGCGGGTCACGCGCTTGCATCATTACGCCCAATGCATCAGTGGCGGGCACCGAATCTTTTCTTTTCCGGTTGATGATTTGCAGGATGACTTTCCCTAACGCTCGAAACGAACGTGCAAATGCCATGTCGCGGGTCTGTTCGACGGTAAGAATCTCAAAATGGGAGCTAGCCTCCTCGTAATCTTCGCCGAAAATAAACCGAAGCACGACCTCCAGTGCCATGCCGCTGACGTCGTGCGTGACATTTACACTTTCGTTCCTCCGTGCCGCCGATTGCCATTTCTGGAGGAATCTGGAGTTGACCGCTACAATCACTTTAAACAAGGCCGCGATCGATTCCTGATTGAAGGCAGGTTGTATCATCCGTCGCTGCCGCTTCCAGAGTTCCCCCTCGCTCACCATTAGGCCATCGCCGAGGAGCAGCGCGACGCGTTCGATGTTCTGACCTTTTACATAGTTCTGCCAGTTCTCTACCAGCACATGATGGGCGAACTCAGGGTTCCTCGTCACGTAAGCATTAAATCCAGCTATAGAGGCCTTATAGGTATCACCGTAAATCGCGAATTGGCGACCCATCCACTCCAGCAAGTCCTCCTTGGCTCGATAATTCTCTTGGGGACCAGGTGGTATGCGCCCGCGTTTGGCGTCCAAATTCCCGGCCTTCGGTTTGTCTGGGATTCCCATTTTGCCTTCCGAATAGGACACACTCTACACCCCAGTCCCTGTTTCGAGTCAACAGACGGTAGCAAGGGAAGTCTCGAACGTGCGGTTAAGTCCTGGGCACCTTCACCACGCCTTGGCAATTCCGTTGGTGGTTTTTCGAATCGCCGTATACTCTTGGTCTTATAATGCGCCGGAACTTTGCCACAAATGACGAATGACAAACTTGTGGGCACCTGGAAACTCGTGTCCGCCTCGAGCACAACATCGACCGGCGAGCGCATCGAAGCCCCCTACGGCCCCAGCCCCGCAGGTTTTCTCACCTACGGTGCGGACGGCAGAATGATGTCCCTGATCAGCTACGGCGGTCGCAAGCCTCTCTCTTTCGGCGGCGGGACTCGCTCGGCGCAGGAAGAACAGGCGGAGGCGTTCAACACATTTCTTGCTTATGCCGGGCGATACACGCTCAACGATGATAAGGTGACCCACCGCGTGGAAATTTCCTCGATCCAGAACTATGTAAATAAGGACCTGGTGCGCAGCATCAAATTCGAGGGCGATCGAATCACGTTGGTTACACCACCGATGGCAGTGAACGGAAAAATCCAAACCATCGAATTGATCTGGCAGCGTCTGCCGGCCAACGGTTAATTCGGCGTATTTCTGAAAAAACGGATTCGCGCTTAAAGAATTACCGCAAGACTCTTGAGTCCCCTGAATCCAAATGTCGGAGCCCACTCCGGCGGCGCACCGGTGAGCCTCATCTCCGGAAAGCGCTGCACCAAATTCAAGAGCGCGATCTGTCCTTCTAACCGTGCAAGTTGATTTCCTATGCAAAAATGCGGACCCGCACTGAACGCCAGATGCTGATTGTTCAGCCTTTTCAGATTTAACTGATTCGGCTCTTTAAATTGTTTTGGATCCCTGTTCGCCGCACCGAGCATGCACAGAATTGACCATTTCTTCGGTATCCGCTGGCCGCAAACCTCGATATCTTCCTTCAGCACCCGAGCTGTGAATTGCACTGGGCTCTCATAACGCAGAATCTCTTCCACTGCCGAGCGGATCATCTCCGGTTTCTCGCGCAGCTCCGCGGTCTCTTGCGGGTGCTTCAGCAGCGTGTACATGCCGTTGCCGATCAGATTTCGCGTCGTTTCGTGTCCTGCGAAAAGCAGCGCGATACACTGCGCATACAGCTCTTCTTCGGTCAGCACCTCGCCATCTTCCTCGATGTCTATGAGCAGGCTGATCAGGTCATTTCCCTTATTGCGGCGACGTTCCGCGACAGCCTTGCGAAAAAAATCGGTCATCGCTATCAGCGCATCTTGCGCCGCGCGCGCCTGCTCCACGGTGCGTTCCGGATTGCCACGAAACACCGCGATCGCCCGCGACCAGTTGACGAACGTATCGTGCAGCTCCTGCGGTACTCCGAGCATTTCCGAAATGATCCGCACGGGCATGGGGTTCGCGAACTCCTGCATGAGTTCGACTGTCGAGCCGCATTGCAAAGGCTTCAGCATGCCATCCACGATGGCTTCGATTTGCGGGCGCAACCCCTCAACCGCTGCGGGCGCAAATCCTTTATTGAGGAGTTTGCGCAGACGGGTGTGCTCGGGCGCGTCCATGAATATCAGCCACAAGTTCAGCATCCGCGCCAGTTCGCGGAACTCGGACTGGCTGCCAGGCGGAAGAAGCGCGAGCATTTGCTGCGCGCGTTTCGCGGAAAGTCTCGGGTCTTTCGCAATCGAGGAACACTCGGCATGACTGAAAATGGCCCAGGCCCCCCATTGGCCGTCAACATCCAACAAATGCAGGGGACCCTCTTCGTGCATTCGGGCGTACATGGGATACGGGTCCTGCAGAGTTTCGCCGCCAAACGTAATTTTTTGAACGCTGACCTTGGACAACCATTACCTCCGCATATCGGCAATATTTCCGTCACGCAAGCCGTGACGCATTGAGCTGAATTTTAACATGCCTATACGGGGAACTTGGCGGGGCGACTTTTCTCGCGATCTCTTTCGCGTGGTTTTTAAATACGCGCGGTTAGGCCGGCGGATTAGGCCCTGCCAGGAATCCACCATCCAGAACCAATGGCTGGCCGGTCATAAAGGATGCGCGCTCCGAACACATCCATAAAACGGCTTCCGCAACCTCCATCGGTTTTCCAAAACGACCGAGGGGGTGGAGTCCGATCACATATTTCTTAACTTCCGGCGCGCCAAAAGCTCGTTCACCCATCGCCGTTTCGATCACCGCGGGGCACACAGCGTTTACGCGAATACGATTGCGCGCATTTTCAAGCGCTGCAGACTTCGTCAGGCCGATGACTCCATGCTTACTCGCGCAATACGTCGCCGCACCAGCCCCACCGGTTAGCCCCGTTACCGACGACATGTTGACGATTGCTCCCCCGCCGCCCTGCTTAAGCATCTGCCGAATTTCATACTTCAAACACAGCCACACACCCTTGAGATTGATGTCGATGGTGCGATCCCAGTCTTCTTCGGATTGGCTGACGATCGGCACCCACTTGCCCTCAATCCCGGCATTGTTAAAGGCCACATCCAGTCTGCCAAATGTTTCCACAGTCTTCTTCACCAGGTTCTCGACTTCCGAAGCCTGCGAGACATCGGTTTTCACAAACAAGGCCTCGCCACCCGCAGCGCGCACCAGCTCGACGCTCTCGTTTCCTTCCGCCTCCCGGCGCCCCGCAACAACGACCTTCGCCCCGGCCTTCGCGAAAAGTATTGCGGTATCACGGCCGATTCCAGAGGTCCCGCCTGTCACCAGCGCAGTCTTGCCCTCGAACTCCCTGCTCATAATTTCCTCTCGCGGATCCAGCCCGTCCGGACGCAGAGCAGAGTCTAGGCTTTGGGTGAAGTTCGCGTCAAGCGCCCGCGGAGCTTTGGCCAGCACACGCTCTGCCCCCCGTGACTATCACAAAGGCGGCGTAAGGATGAAGTGCTCGAGTTTGCCCGCAGTCGCTCGAATCGTCGCGCCCCGATGCAGACAACGACGGGTAACTCGGACTAGAATGCGTGCCACATAACCTCCAAAGGTGGGAATCATGCGGCGAGAGTCGAATGAATCCGTGCTGTACCGTTCTAAAAATGGGACCTTCCACAATTTTGGATAGTCGCTTAGCGGGCGAGCGAAGAGCATTCCGCCAGCCAGCGAGCAGGAGGAAAAATGGTCCGAGCGATTGTAGAGAAAATTCTGTTCTATCGTGACGGGGACAAGACATTTTTCGAGACCGAAGCGTTTCCCTGGGTCGCCGGCATCGAAGCAGAATGGAAAACCATCCGCAAGGAACTAGACGCGCTAATGGTGCGCCGCGAAGAGATTCCCAATTTCCAGGATATTTCCAAGGCACAGAAAGCCTTGACGAAAGGAGACGAATGGAAGACTTTCATTTTCTACTCGTTTGGCAATAAGAATAAAGAGAACTGTGCGCGCTGTCCCGAGACCGACCGGCTGTTGAATCGCATTCCGGGGATGAAGAGCGGAATGTTCTCGATTCTGGCACCCCGAAAGTACATCGCTCCACACCGAGGGCCCTATAAGGGCGTGCTGCGTTATCACCTGGGATTGATGATTCCAACCCCGGAAGGCAGCAGCAGAATTCGCGTTGGAAGCGACGTCCGCGCCTGGAAGGAAGGTAAAAGCATGATTTTCGACGACAGCAACGAGCACGAAGTCTGGAACGACAATGATTCCTATCGTGTCGTGCTGTTCGTCGACTTCGTGCGCCCGACGATCTTTCCTCTCTCGATGGTGAATCGCTCGATTATCTGGGCGCGTGGCCGCTATCCACTCTGAGGCCGCCCGAGAAGAGTGTTGCCATGGACGCTGATGCCATCGGACGAAGCAGGTCACTTCTCCTTGCTGGCCAGAATGAAAACCGATTGCGGCGGGCGGTCGGCACCTCGTCATAGCAAGGACTGAGAACGAATTTGCCACTAAGAGCTAGAGTTTTCACAAGTTCTAACCGCGCTCACCATGATCTACGTCCGCGCTTCGCCGCAACATCATTATTTGCAGCATGATACGGACTATACCAGGAGCTTCAGCTTACCTAAAATTGGTCCGCGGATTGCGTCTTAAACCTTCGTATCGGTTTCGATATCGGTTACCGTCTGCACGACTTAGGATGGGTCAACTCTCGGTTTGAAAACCTCCTCGAGGCTCGGAGCACCGTGAAACCAACGGTCTTGATTGTCACTACGGTGCGCTGGTTCCCGACTGCTCGGCTCGCAGTCACTCTGGCGAACGCAGGGTTTACCGTTGACGCGGTCTGCCCGTCTCGCCACCCTCTCGTCAAAACCCATGCCGTTCACCAAACGTACGGTTACCACGGGCTCCGTCCGTTAGCGTCGCTTCGTGACGCGATCGCCGCTGCTAAGCCGGACTTAATCGTCCCCGGTGACGACCTCGCAACTCAACACCTGCACTTGCTTTGCGAACAAGAGGACGGCGCTGGTGAATCGGGAGCTAATGTTCGTGCACTTATTGAGCGTTCGCTTGGTGCGCCTGAACATTTCCGGACTCTTTACGCCCGCACCAAATTTATAAAGCTGGCGGAGGCACAGGGCATTCGCGTTCCGAGGACGGAAGTGATCAGCGACGCCAGCGACCTTCGGAATTGGATCGCTCACGCAGGTTCACGGACGATCCTCAAAGCAGACGGTTCTTCAGGCGGCATCGGCGTCAGAGTTGTCCGAAACTCGGAAGACGCCGAGCAGGCGCTGCGAGATTTGCAAGCCCCACCGCTCATGGCGCGGGCGGCGAAGCGAGCCTTGTTCGATCGAGATGTGACGTTAGTCTGGCCGTCGCTGCTTCGTCGTCACTCCACCGTCAACGCGCAAACATTTGTCGAGGGCCGCGAAGCAACCAGCGCCGTCGCTTGTTGGCGTGGAGAGGTCCTGGCCAGCCTCCATTTCGAAGTGGTCAATAAAGTGGATTCGGCCGGCCACGCCACCGTCCTGCGCCTCATAGAGAACGCGGAGATGTCCGCCGCAGCCGAAAAGATGGCTCGCCGGTTCAAGCTTTCCGGGATGCATGGATTCGATTTCATGCTGGAAGCGCAATCCGGAAGTGCTTACCTCATCGAAATAAACCCGCGGTCGACTCAGGTCGGGCATCTGACGTTGGGACTCGGCCGTGATATCCCAGCAGCTCTTTTCGGGGCGGTATCGGGGCAGGAAGTTCGTCCAGCCCCAAAAGTCACTGAGGACGACACGATCGCGCTGTTTCCGCAGGAATGGATCCGCGACCCAGCCAGCCCGTTTTTGCAGTCGGCCTATCACGATGTTCCTTGGGACAGGCCGGAATTGATTCGCGCCTGTGTAAGCGCACGCCGCAGGCAACGCGCTTGGTACTCCCAACAGAGCCGGCTTCAGGAGTTTTCGATAGCTCGTGCCCCTCGACTATGACTGCTCCATTGAAAAATCGTGATATGTCGCTAGTTTCCGTTGAGCCACTCGCGAGGCCCGCCGTCGGTTCGCTTGCTAACCACCCGCATCGTCTGATTCACGGGCCGCTCCACACCCCTGCGAAGAAGTCGCTTCGCGTCATGAAATTCGGCGGTACGTCGGTCGCGGACGCTTCTTGCATCACGAAAGTCGCTCATATCGTTCGGGATTCTTTGCGTGAGAGCTCTGTCGTGGTAGTTGTCTCCGCAATGAGCGGCGTAACCAGCGAACTGGTCGAAGCGGCCGCCCAATCGGAGTCGGGAAACAGCGGCCGGGTCGCCACGATATTTGAAGAACTGCGCGAGCGCCACACGTCAGTGGCATGCGCGCTAGTCCGTTCGGCCCAGAAACGGCAGCGTCTCTGCCGCAAGATGCACGCACTGTTTCAAGCAGCCGGCGTTCTCTGCGAGGACGTCTTGCTTCGAAGGGAGTTGACGTTGCCCGCGCGTGATTCGATTACGGGTCTGGGCGAGCGCCTTTCGGTTCTTCTCGTCGCTGCTGCGCTCGCAGAACAGGAAGTGGCGAGCGAGACGATCGAAACGACCGAACTAATCATAACTGATGCCTGCCACGGGGCCGCGGAGCCACTCATGGATCTGACGCGTGGCCGCTGTCAAGCGCGTCTGCGCCCCGCGTTGTTGCGGGGCATTGTTCCCGTGGTGACTGGCTTCATCGGCGCTACGGCGGACGGAGTCCTCACAACTCTTGGACGCAACAGCTCGGACTATTCCGGCACGATTCTGGGTGCAGCTCTCGATGCGGACGAGGTTACTTTGTGGACGGACGTAGACGGCATCCTGACCGCCGATCCTAAGACCGTGCCGGATGCCCGCGTAATACCCGAGATGTCATATCACGAGGCCTGCGCTCTCGCGGAGATGGGCGCCAAGGTTCTGCATCCGAAAACTTTGCGCCCCATCATGCAGCGCGGCATTCCGCTTATGATTCGGAACACATTCGCTCCTGATCGCCCAGGCACGAAGATTACCGCCGCCGGCCCGCGCAGCGGCACTCGCGACTAAAAATCGCTCGCATCAGATCCGCGTGACTTGCGCGCGCGAAACGCTCCAGCATCCGGTCTGCAACCACCCTGGACGCCTCCCATATTGGCGAAACTTGCCGTCGTGAGAGAGTCTGGTCAGGCTTGTTCTTCGTGGCGGCGTACCGATGCGATCCTTACGTCCACGCGAGACTGACCGATCTCGGTCTTCGATCTTGCTCAATACAATTTCGCAAGTAGAGCGCGGGCCGTTTTCCAAGCGTATAGCCTGACACCGAGAAAAGTTCCAAGAGTATTGGTGATTAAGTCCGTCGTGCCCGAATCTCGGGTTGGTAGGTAGGACTGCAACACCTCGATTGTCAGACTGACGGCCAGTCCCAAGACAACCGTGGTCAAGCTGGGATGTTTGATCGGTCGCACGGATGACCAATAGGCACAGAAGAAGAAGCCCAGAGGAATGAAGCCAACGATGTTTACAAGGATATCTTCCCAATAACTCAAACTCGGCTTGAACTCCTTCCAGAACGGTTCCAGGAACTGCTGATGCAAGACTGTGAAGCGTTTTGGAATATACAAGTCGATTCCAGGACGGACATCGTTATGAACGACGTTCCCGGCGCGTTCATCGAATAGGTACACCCCGATCGCGTGTTCGTTTCCCGAGAGCCCTGGCCGCCCTTGTGTCGTCCAAATCTGATAGTGCCGAAAAACTTCTTCCGCAGTGAGCTCCTGCTGGTAAAGCGCAAGCCCCTTGAGCTTGCCGGACCAGTTGCTCTTGCCGGCCGGTGACGTACCGATTACCAATTCGCCGGCACATTCCTTGCCAATCCGAATCCCCGGGAACGACCGCACGAGGTTGCCATCAACGTACATCGAGCTCCGGTCCGCGCCTGACGTTATGGTGATGAATACCGGCTCGATTCGGCGGAAAACACCGTCAGTGCCGATTATCTGAGTTTGGTTTTGGTCCGCGCGGGTTTGGCGGGTCAGTATGAGGAGCGCACGATACTGCTGCAATAAGAACTGCAGAGGATTTTCCGGCGTGTAGAACGCAAGCAGAGTAGTCGAAGCGCTCGTACTCCCAGGTTGCAACCAGAGTTCGAGACTACAGGAGGGTTCACCTTGCGCATCTGCCAAGGCAAATGCGCCGGAACTCCACATAGTTCCATGCCGGCCAAGACGAACGCCGTTCTCGTTTCCCAGCCACGTCACCGCGTTCCGGGGTCGCTCGAACGGCACGAGCCCAGCCACCAAAATGCCCACCAAAACCAATATACAGATTAGGCCCGGTATTCTTGCCCGAATCATTTTCCTCGTTGCTTATGACGTTGCCGGTCGAAAACTAGCATCTGGATTGATAGATTACAAGCCTGGTCGCGTGAACGTGATCATCGTCAGCCGCCAAGCATTTGCGATAGGAAGGCGCCCAACCGAACGCAGTTCCGCGCCACGAAGGGTTAACTTGTCGCAAATTAGGGACTGTAATCTTCTTCTGAACCCCGGTCGTATATTACTCTGCGGACTTTCTAACCGGCGCGCTGAAACTCGCCTGCGGATGCTCCAGAAGAACGACTACCGACGCACCCGCAGACGTCCGGATACACGGCAAACTGTGGAACAAGTTAGCATAGCGATCGTCGGTGGTGGCTTCGTGGGGCGCGTGATCGCTCAGGCTCTTCCGGCCCGTTGGACGGACGTCTTCGTTCTTAAAGCGTCGAAAATGGAGAGGCACGATCCCGATGGGGCCGTTTCGCCGTTCAGTTCGAGGGAATCGTTACGGAAACTTCGTTCGAATCGGCACTCTGGATGTTGCTGGAATCCACTGCAGTCACATAATAATAGTAAACTTGACCGTTCGAAACTGTGCCATCTGAGTAAGACGGATTCGCCTCCGGCGAGGAATTCAGCTGCGCATACGGTCCGCTCGGCTTCGAACTGCGATACACGAAGTACCCTTTCACGGTCGAGCTACTGGGCTCCCAAGTCAGCGCCACCTTGTGCTCCCCGGTAACGGCAGCGGCAACTCCAATCCCAAACAGACCGATCTTCATCGGCGAATTCGCCGCGTTACTTGTGATCGTCAGCGTTCCGGTAAGACTGCCTGCCGCCTTGGGGTCGAAATTCACAGTATAAGTTGCAGATTGAGTGGGATCCAGGGTCACGCCCGCTGCTGAGGTTCCCAAACCGAATCCGCTGCCGCTGATCGTCACCTTCGAGATGGTGGCTTTCGTGTTTCCCGTGCTCCTCACCGTCAGCTGATTCGTGCCAGAGGCGCCAAGCGTCACATCTCCAAAACTCAAGCTCGTAGCGCTCGGCGTCAGTTGAACCTTAGCGGCGGCGGCGGTCGCGCTCAAGTCAATGATCGTCGGCGAACCCACAGCATTGCTCGTAACCGTAATCTTGCCGGAAACGCTGCCTGCGCCGGTGGGTTTGTATGCCGCTGTGACCGTCGCACTCGTGCCCGGCGCCAGACCAACCGGAAGCGTAACCCCCGAAACCACAACGCCTGAAACGGTAGGCGTGATGCTGGAAATCTTCACTTCCGAAGTGCCTATGTTCTCCAGGCGAATGGTCTGAGTCGTGTCGCTGCCTACCGCGACGTTCCCGAAGTTAATAGACGCGGGCGTGGCCGCTAACGTCGAAAGGGTTGCCGTAGCATTAATACCGACCACCACGCTGGGATTGGTTGCGTTGCTGGTGATTGACAAACTTCCTGTCAGCGTTCCTGCGGAAGTCGGCTTGTACGTAACTGATAATTTCGTCGTTTCCCCGCTAGCCAATTTCAACGGCGCCGTCATTCCCGAAACGCTGACTCCCGTTCCCGAAAACGCCACTTTGGAAATGGTAGCCGCTTCGCTGCCGGTATTTGCCAATTGAACTGTCTGAGTCGCTTCGCTTCCGACCGCTACACTTCCGAAAGCGATTGAAGTGGGAGTAGCAGTAAGCGCCCCAGCAGTTGCGCCTGAACCGCTAAGGGCAACGAGCGAAGGGGAACCATCGGCGTTGCTGGTAATCGTGATCGTTCCGGTCTCTGCGTTTCCGGCACTTGGCTTAAAGACAGCAGAAATGGATGCGCTTTGGCCGGCGCCCAGCGAGATTGGCAGGTGTGGACCGGAAGCAGTGAAGCCTGTACCTGCTACCGAAATCCCCGAGACCGTCAACTTATCGACTCCAGTATTCGTCAGCGTCACGGTCTTGGTTGCGCTCTGACCGACTGCCAAGTTTCCAAAGCTTACAGACCTGGGCGATATCTCAATCGTTGCGCCGGTGACACCAGAAGTCGTTCCCTTACCAGTGACGCCGGCGCAGCCAGACGTCACCAGGATCACGAGCAGAGCTACAGCTCCAGAAATCGCGCGAACGATGGATTCAAGAGCAGGTCGTTGTGAACGTATTGCATCGTTCACACGAACTCCCTTCAGCATGGGGACACGAGTCATCACCACGCGCATTGTCCGCTGGGGCAGTTTGCCGGCACTACTGGTCGGGGGTACACACTTGGGACAGGGGCATTACCCTGTCCGGTAGGACAGTCTTCGCTTGCAGCTCCGGGGGCGACCCGGCCGTTTGGCCAGCCGATCGCTCCGAACCGCCTCATAACCTCAGCCTTACTGTTCTTTCCGAATCGCCATCCACCAGACAGCGCTTACGGAATTATGGCAGTCGCCTGATTCGAATCCACGCTTTCCACGTTGCTCGAGTCAACCGACGTGACCACGTAGTAGTAGGTTGTTCCGCTCGCGACAGTGGAATCCGCGTAGTCCACCACCGTGACGAGCGAGGGGTTCAGCCTCGTCGAGTATGGCCCGTTCGGAGTGGTGCCACGATATACGTTGTAGCCGCTCACCGTGGACGCGCTTGCCGTCCACGACAATGCCACCGAGTGCGAACTGGCCGACACGCCTGTGCCCGAAAGCGTAATTGTGGATGGTGAGTTCGTCGCGTTGCTCGCAATACTCACGCTTCCGCTCACCAACCCCGCAGCCGTCGGAGCGAATAGAGCTGTTACCGTAACGGACTGACTCGGCGTCAGTGTTTCGCCGGAGCTTAGGCCACTAGCGCTGATTCCCGCTCCCGAAAAATTCGCGCTCGAAATCAAAACGTTCGAATTTCCGTTATTCGTCAGCGTCGTGCTCAACGAGCTGCTGCTTCCTACGCTGACGTTTCCAAAGTTGAGGGCCGACGTGCTCAGTCCGAGAAGGCGAGTCGCGGCGACCCCAGTTCCGCTGAGCGGAATGGAAAGCGGTGAATTGGGTGCGTTGCTCACCAGGGTTATAGTTCCGGTGACGCTACCTGCCGAGCTCGGTCCAAAGTCCGCGTTGAACGTCGCGCCTTTACCCGCCGCGATGGTCACGGGCGCCGTAATCCCCGTAGTGCTGAAGCCGGCTCCTGTAACCGTGACCGAAGAGATCGTTACCGTCGCGCTTCCATTATTCGTGAGACTGACGGTCTGCGAATTGCTCGTCCCCGTCGTTACGTTTCCGAACGCTGCGCTGGACGGCGTAGCGTTCAATTGCGCCTGCATCCCGGTCCCGCTCATCGCGATCGTTGCCGGCGAACCCGGAGCATTGCTAACAATTGAAATGCTGCCCGTCGCCGCTCCCGCAGAGGTCGGCGTAAAGATTGCGGAAAACGACGCGCTGCCGCCGGCATTGATCGTCATCGGCATGCTGATGCCGCTCATGCTGAATCCAGTGCCCAAGGGTGACGCTGCGGTCACCGTCAACGCGGCGGTCCCAGCGTTAGTCAGCGTCACCGTCTGCGTTCCTCTGCTCCCGACGGACACGCTGCCAAAGGCGACGCTCGCAGGATTGATAGTTAGTTGAGTTTGCGTGGAAGTTCCCGATCCGGACAAGGCGATCACCAACGGGGAATTGGAAGCATCACTTACAATCGTCAAGCTGCCGCTTGCCGCTCCCGCCGATGTCGGAGCAAACTCAATCTGTATGGTGCTGCCCTGGCCCACTGCGATCGTCCCGGAAGGATTTCCGCCGATCACCGTGAAACCGGCGCCCGTCAAGGTCGCCGCAGAAATGGTCGCCGTCCCCAACCCTGTATTGGTCACGGTCAAGCTTTGCGTCGCGGTTTTCCCAACTGCGATGCTGGCGAAGCTCACGCTCGTCGCGCTCGGCGAAAGCACCCCTACACCTTGATTGGAAGGCTGCGTTTTGGTCGCGCTAGTGTAGCCCGCGCAACTCGAAAGCCCCGCAATCGCCAGGATCATCACCAGGGTGGTTATCAGAACGAGCGGCGTGGATGAACGGCGTACTGCGACTCCGTCCTGCGAAATTGTTCTCTGCGTGCGATTTACGTGCGCTTGCGTGTGGGCTCTCATGTCACGTTCAGTGTAGGGAGCGACGCAGTGGCGCAACTACTGGTCAGAGGAACCGAGTTGGTTCAAGGTCCTTCGCCTGTTCAGCCGGCCCATCCCGCACCTGACCTTCACGCCCGTACAGGTCCGCGTAGTTGTTTACTGGCAGACACTTACGCAGGTGTTTGGCTTCGGGTCAGCTGGCCGTCGGGAAACCGTTGGCGAACGTGGTAACGCGGTGGAGCGAACGAAACGGAGAAAATGCGTCGTGTGCTAGACTTTCAAGCGTTCTGTCGAGGAATCCTCATACCAGCGCGATGCAGAATCAACAGCTTCCTCTGGCTTCCAATACTTTTGGGTGCGAATGGTCAAACCGAATTCTCGTTCTCGCGTCTGTCGGAATCCTGTTTCTCACTCTCTATCCATTTCGCTTTGATTTCCATGCGGGCCCGCCTGGTAGCGCTTTTCCTTTCTTTCTGGGGGAAAGCCTGAAGCCCGCGGGCTTTCTCGATGGTTTTCTGAATGTTTTGCTATTTGTTCCCTTCGGTTTTGGACTTGCGGAGAAGTTTCGTGAGCGTGGAAAATCACGTGCCTTCGCGCTGGCGTTGGTCCTGGCTGTTGGCGCGCTCCTTTCGTATTGCATCGAACTCCTTCAGATCTATATCGCTCAGCGCGATTCGGGTTGGGAAGATGTTTTTACCAACACGTCCGGGTCGGTGGTTGGGTTTGTTCTGTACGAAATACTGGGGAAATTCCTGCTGCGCGGACTGTCGCGTTGCGAGAGCCTGGTCGAAGCCCTGCTGACGCCGTGGCGCGCCTCCGTTCTCCTGCTCATCTATTTCACGATATGGTTCGGAGCTTCTTCTCTGCTGCAACGAAATACGCGCTTGAGAAATTGGCGCGCGGACGCTTTGCTCGTCGTGGGCAACGATGCCTCGGGGAAATTTCCGTGGAAGGGTACGGTCAACACCGCGCAACTTTGGGATCTCGCGCTCCGCAAGGAAGTGGCGCAGCAGTTATCCGCCGGCCAACCCGTGGATACTGGCAATCCAGGTATGCTCGTGGATTATGATTTCTCCGCCGAACCGCCCTTTCGCAATCAAAGGCAGATTTCGTCCGAACTCGCGTGGGCACCCCGCGCTCCCATCACTTCAGATTCCGGCCTGCTGGTTTTGGATGGTGCTTCGTGGCTCACCACCGGGGTCGTTGTGCCGGACCTTATTGCCAATCTGCCGAAGACCAACCAATTCTCTGTGCGAGTGCAGTGCACACCCGCGCAGGTTGGCGGAAGCGAAGGCAGAATCATATCGATCTCACAACCCTCGGGTTTCGCTGATCTCACTCTCCACCAGGTAGATGCCAACCTCGTCCTCTGGTTTCGCAATCCGCTCTCGGCAAGCCACGCAATCTTGGCCTGGAGTTTCCCCGGAGTATTTACGGTCGGCCGCACTCGCGACATCCTCTACACATATGACGGCTCGAATCTATCGCTCTTCATTGACGGCAAAGAGGAGCCTCTAACCTACCGGCTCGGCCCCGGAACCGCTTTGGCAAAATCAGTGCGTAGAGTGAAACCCGGTGAATTGGAAGGGTACAACTATATCTACTACATCCTGGTTTTCTGTCTTCCCGGCGCGATTCTGGGCATGGCTGCGAGAAATTTGATTCCCCCAAGGGTTGTCGCCTGGCTCTGGCTGGCCTGCGGATTCGTCATACCCGCTATCCTCCTGGAGTGGATTCTGGTCTCGGCCAGTGGTCGATCGTTCTCCTTCGAGTATCTCGGACTGTCCGTGCTTCTCGCGGCCGGTAGCTTCTTCTGGATCAATAGCGACCGCTGGACCCAAGTCCGACAACCGAGCGACAAAGCCGTCCCGAACTAGCCCGTTATTTCTCGCGGTAATGGCTTCCCCCAACAGTTTAATTGCGATTCGATCTGTTCCCAGCAATAATCAGCAACTCGGACGGCACGAACACGAAACTAGATGAGGGCACGGAAATCGAGGTAAATATGAACGTTATAGGCGTCGCGTACAGAACCCTCAACCGCTCGGGACCACGCGGCGCCGCGCAACCTTACTTGGCCCGATGAAAATTCTTGTCACCGGCGGCGCGGGTTTCATCGGATCGAATTTCATCACGCACGTCCTGGGCCTGTCCCAGAACTATTCCGTCGTCAACTTCGATAAATTGACCTACGCTGGAAACCTCGCAAACTTGGATTCCATCGCGAACGATCCACGCTACACCTTCATTAAAGGCGACATCTGCAATCCTGCGGCCGTCGAACCGGCCATGACCGGATGCCAGACGGTCGTCCATTTCGCCGCTGAGTCTCACGTGGACCGCAGCATCTACGAACCCGCGCCCGCGATTGAAACAAATGTTACCGGCACGTTTGTGCTTCTGCAGATCGCGCGCAAGCTCCACATCAAAAAATTCGTGCACATTTCGTCGGATGAAGTCTATGGCGACCTGCCTCCCGGCGCATTTGCCGACGAAAACTCACCGCTGCGGCCCAGCAGCCCCTACTCCGCCTCCAAAGCCAGCTCGGACCTGATTGTCGGGTCCTACGTTCGCACCTTCGACTTCCCGGCCGTAATCACGCGCGCTTCCAACAACTACGGCCCTTTCCAGTTTCCAGAGAAATTTCTACCTCTCCTGATTACCAACGCGCTGGACGATAAGCCTCTGCCCATTTACGGCGATGGCAAGCAAGAGCGAAATTGGCTCCACGTGATAGATCATTGCCGCGGAATTCTGGCGGTTCTCGAGCGCGGAAGGATCGGCGAGGTTTACAACATCGGCGGGCAGGATGTGGTCGAAAATCTCAGCATGGCGCGCCGTTTGCTCCGCGCCACCGGCAAATCAGAATCGCTAATTTCCTATGTGAAAGACCGTCCCGGCCACGACCGCCGCTACGCGTTAACTTGCGAAAAGTTGGAGCGGGAACTCGGCTGGAAGCCCGCCATCTCATTGGAAGAGGGTTTGCGCCAAACGATTGAGTGGTACCGCGCCAACACCAAATGGATGGAAGGCGTGCGTGGCGGCGAGTACCTCGCGTACTACCAGAAACATTGCGCGAATCGCGACTCCTCTCGCCAACCGATTGAGGAGTCCGGACGAAAGTCTCCCTCTTAGCTCGTTCCCGGCATTCGCCAATCGCTACAGCCCGCGAACGAACTATGAAGAATCTATCTTCTTTTTATGCGGTGAGAATGCGTCCAGGGAAGCGAACGCTGCGCGAACCATTCGCGATCGCCAGCGCCGTCTTCTGCATCGCTTGCTCGGAGACCAAATTTCGGCCTCCCTTATTGACCTGCGCCGGAGTCCTCGCCTCGTTTTCCAGCAGCATCGGTCGCATGAAGCCGGCAGCTCTGCGTGCCAACTCAGCGCGCGTTTCCACGCCAAATTTGCTCAGCAACGAAGACACGTGGAATTTCACGGTGCGCACGGTGATATTCAGCCGCGACGCAATTTCCTTGTTCGCACGGTTGCTCACCACCGCGTCCAACACTTCTCTCTGCCGCGCGCTCAAAGACGTGGGGCAAGCGATCGCGCGCCCCTCTTTCAGTAGTTCTTCGGTCCGCGATATCAGTCGCGCCACCAGGGACTCCTCCGCAGGCACCAGCACTTGAAACTCCGCGGGATTCTGCCCGCGCACAAGGCATTGCATCGCCAGCAGCCCTGCGATGCGCTCCACGGTGCACTCCAAATCTCCGCCGCCCGTAGCACGAAACTGCGCCGTCCCACTGGAAGATTCACAAAAGAGGAATAGGTTGGGGTGGTTCGCTTCTTGTTTATTTTCGCGGGGAACGAGTTTTGGAAAAACGCGAACTTTCTTCAAATTGAGCCTTCCGTCTGCTTGCCCAGGACTGCATGCGGCAAAGCCTTAGGATTTAAGAGCCATTTTGCAATTTTGCGTTGCCTAGCGGTTAGTCCACATCTCGTTTTGCACGAGTTCCTTACAGAGACCGGATCGCACCGATAAAGTTCAATTCCCCAAACTTCCCCATTTGGAAAACGACGGTCAATCTCAAACCCGGCACTTGGCCGTGGCAGGCTCTATGCCAAACAGGAAGTTAATTAAGTGACTCAAAATGAGAAAGATGCGCGATCCTGCCGACGTTGCTCTGCGTGTTTCGTAGGTAGAATCTTCTCTCCTGCTGCAAATTCTTCCGTGAGCACAAGTTATCCACGCGTCCTGCACAATGCAAATCTCCCGCGCCGCGCTCAACCCGGATCGTTCTGCCCATCGCGAATCCATCTACGGAATTTGCTTTCGGGTTACACTCCTCTCGATATAATCCCGGGGCGGAAACTCTCATCCTGGAGTTGGAGCCTTGCACATAGTCCTCAAGCTCTTAGTCATCGTCCAAACCCTGCTGCTTCTGGCAATCGCGGCCTTCGCCCAAATCCCTCCTATCAAGCCCGCTCCGCTATCTCAGCAGGTGCCGCAAGGCTCCGGGGCCTGCTCGGTGCAGAAATCCTGCGCGGAACTGACTCCCACCATGATTCAGTCCGCTCTCGGTCCTTCCCCGCTGGAAGAAAATCTCCGCTACTTGACCGACACCATCGGCGGCCGCATCACCGGGACGTCTTCCGCCGACCGGGCCGCTGACTGGGCCGTCCAAGCCTTTCGTCATGCGGGCGTTGACGACGTGCATACCGAGAAATTCACCATCCCCGTTGGTTGGTCCGAAGGTCACACGCATCTCGAAATTCTTTTTCCCGCACCGTTTCCGGTTCGTCTCGTATCCATCGGCTGGTCGCCGGCCACTCCCGAGGGCGGCATCACCGCAGACGTGGTGGACGTCGGCATGGGCGATGATGCCGGCTTCGCCAAAGCAGGCACCGCCGCCAAAGATGCGGTCGCCCTGATCCACTCGAATTTTCTAGTTACCTGGAGCGACCTCGATAATGAATACACAATCGGTCCCGCCATAATTGATCGCGCGCTGAAAGCTGGCGCCGTGGCCGTCCTGTGGATGTCGTCACGCCCCAATCTGCTTCTGTATCGCCACACGCTCGCAGTCAACGGTGAACTGGAAAAATTACCCCAGGCCGTTGTAGCGAGAGAGGACGCCGAACGCATGGCTCGCTTCCTGGCGGCCGGCCAAAAGGTGCGCGTGCATTTCGAAATGCCGAACCGCGTGACCGGACCCGTGGATTCCGAAAATGTCGTCGCGGAAATTCGCGGCCGCGAGAAGCCGGATGAATTCGTGGTCCTCGGCGGGCACTTGGATTCCTGGGACCTCGGCACCGGCGCGCTTGATAACGGCTGCAACGTCGCCATGGTGATAGACGCCGCCCGCGTGATTCACGCCTCCGGTACCGTCCCGCGCCGCTCGATCCGCTTCGTGCTCTTTACCGGCGAAGAGCAGGGCCTGCTCGGCTCGGCGGCCTATGCCCACGCACACCAGGCCGAACTGGACAACATGATCGCCGCCATCATTTTCGATTCAGGAATCGGCAAAGTGACGGGCTATGCGCTAGGCGGCCGCAAAGATATCGTCGCGCCCGTTCGCGCGGCGCTCGAACCTCTCGGCTCTCTGGGCGTGAAGGATTTCACCCTGGACGCCGGAATGGACACCGACAACTTCGATTTCCTCTTAGAAGGCGTCCCCGCCCTGGTCGCCAATCAGGACCCCGCGAATTACATGCTGAACTATCACGCCGCGTCCGACACGTTCGACAAGGTTGATATTGCCGAACTGAAGCGCCACGCCGGAATCGCCGCCGTCACCGCATTTGCGTTGGCCGACGCCGAGCAGCGCGTCGGTCCACGCCAATCTCGCCCCGAAATCGAGCAATTGCTGGAGGAGACCGGCCTCGACAAAGAAATGCGGGAAGCTGGGTTCTGGCCGCTCTGGGAAAAAAGCGTCCGCGGTCGCGAGCCCTAGGCCTTAGACTCCGGCGGCCTATTTGCTCCTGCCCGCCGCCTTCAACACATCGATCATTGGCAGCGCGCCGCCCTGCCCGCTGCCCATATACACCTCGGGCAGATGGCCGTCCCAATGTTGTTGCATCATTTCGATCGTCCTTAGCTGCAGCAACTCCGGCGTGATTTGCTGTTTTTGCACTTCCAACGCTTTTGCTTCCGCCTGGGCCTGCGCCACTTTCTGTTCGGCCTCAATCTTGATACGCGTTAAATCGTTTTCGGCCTTCAACGCGTTCTGTTGCGCCGTCACCTTTGCCTCGATCGCTCGATTGTATTCTTCGGAAAAATTGAAATCCGTAATGCTCACCGCGTCCACATCAATGTGGTGCGCCGCCAGCCGGTCCCGCACGTATTGTTCAATGCCATTTCGCACCGTCGCGCGCTGTGCGATGAGTTGCTCCGCATCGTACTGCGCCGTTTGCGCTTTGATGGCTTCCTGAATCGCGGGTTTCACCACCCGATCGACTGCATCGTCATTCAACTTAGCCCATATATCCGTCACGCAGCACGGGTCCTGAAAGTACGCGAGCGTCACCTGCGTGTGCACCACCTGCAAATCGTGGCTGGATGCCTGCGAATCTAGTTTCTCCACTTGCACCTGCACCGAACTCGGCCTCACCGTTTCGAGAAATGGCATGATCAGGTGCGGACCAGGCTCGAGCGTTCGTCCTGTAACGGCGCCGAAGCGCAGCACTACTCCGCGATAACCGGAATCCACCGTAGTGAATGACATCCAGAAAATGAAAATCAGCACCGCCGCGATGAAAAACGGAATGCCGTGCGTCAGGCTGGCAGTAATCTGGCCGTCACCACGGACGGCTTTAGTGGCCACAAATATTCGCCATGCTCCCAATAGGCAAATCACAACAAATACGAAAAGCAACAATCCGCCCATTTGTTTTTCTCCTTGTGCGCCGGTTAAAACCGGTGAGGTGTAGTGAATGAAAGAGTCATACGACAGTGGAATAGCGACCCACATCGGCCCCGAGTCATGCGGAG